>Ga0065711_1000479_pt1 | contig 65475 bp, 30 predicted proteins | sample Hoacrofraction12_FD_59098 | JGI IMG/M metagenome (GOLD analysis project Ga0065711, IMG submission 59098) | Hoatzin crop microbial communities from Cojedes, Venezuela - Epithelial fraction 12 v2 (version 2) | ecosystem: Host-associated > Birds > Digestive system > Esophagus > Crop | place... | reverse complement strand
TTTTTTTTTTTTTTTTTTTTTTTTTTTTTTTTTAAGAATACTGTCACTAGAAATAGAACTACTTGTTGCTGCTCACCTTCTCTTTCTTCTCTTTCTAAACTTTAATTCCTTAGGGTAACCCTACCAGACTACCCTGTTTTCTTCCACGCTGCCATTTTTACTGGTTTGGCTACTTGGGGCAAGGCTCACAGACACTCACATTAGGTTGGGTAGAACTCGTTATATGAAAAATATCTTACACGCAGGTGTAAGTTTGCAAACGAAACCCCGAAGTCAACAGAACAACCATGAGCTTTCTGTCCTTGTAGAGATCTGTAAATTCAGATCTAGCTTGTGCTAAACTTGTAGAGCAATAAAGTACCAGAAATGTAGTGTCAAGGGGAAACTGAAAGTAGTGAAAAAAAGCCAAATGGAAGCATTTGGGTCCTTAGCCAACAACCTGTGTCCTGGAGCTGGGTCCCCATGGGACAGCAATGCATACCTAACTCGAAAAGCCCCTCAGAACATCCTTTCTACAACCCAGAATGCTTTCCAGCCCCCTGTAACAAAGATGTAGCCTGCTGCAAAAGCCCAAAAGCTCCCGTGTGTCAGAGGACATGTGGGAAAGGCTGCACGTTTTGCTAATATTCTAGGATCTCGCAGAAACAGGCCATTTGTGAACTAAAATTCATGGATGGACATACGAAGTAGACCCAATCGTATTCTTCAAAGAGGAAAAATAATTCTCAGCATCCTGACCTGTGTGGTTCCCACCTCATCTGATATTCACTTTAACTGTGAACATGTGGCAGGAGGTCCTCATTAAGCAAATGAGTGTTAGCTTTTGCCACAAAGCCTGTAGGTACACAGCTCCTGGCTGTTGTCATCTCCAACGCTCAGAGGAAAGTAAAACCCTTCCTGTCCCTCTACCCCCTACAAAACTAAAGCAACACAGGGAAATAGAAATTCCTGGCTGGTCCTTAAGGTGACAGTGACCTGACAGATACTGTAAAAAAATGTGGAAGCAGAGTCCTGCTCCCCTAGTGCTACATGTCGGGGTACAGCAGTGACAGGTTGTTCTGTGATGTGAGATGCCTGCCCCTGCGATGAGCGTTCCCTGGGTGCGTGGGCTCACGTGGTGGTTGGAGAGAATGGGCTTCTTTGGGGAGCCTCAGCACAGCCCTTCAGCTCCAGGTCTCTCTGCGTCAGACCTGGCTGAGCAGCGGGTCAGAGATTTGCTGGCTTACCTGCTTGGCACCCCAGGGTCAGCAGGAGAGGAGCCACATCCAGTGCTGTGCGTGGGATGGAGATCCCATCAGGGACAGTCATGTCACGAGCCAGACCAGGAATTCTCACACTGAGCAGAACAGGTCTGCAACCTGCGCCTCGTGTCCGTAAAAGGCTGCTTCTTCTGGGCCCCTCAGCGTTAAAGGTAGAATGGGCTGCATTTTAGCTATCATGGAAAATTGGGTGTTATGAGAGGCTGTGTGCAAGCGACGCGTTTGCTAGATGTCGTGTTGTGTTTGCCCGGCAGCCTGTTGCCCGGCTGGGCCTCCTGGGTGCTCGCCATCACACACTAACTCGGAGGAGGAGCCCTTCAGAGACCTCCGAGGTCCGCGGCTGGGCAAGGCAGCTGCCGGGTGAGGTTTACTCCGTGCCTCGGGACACCCAGCAGGGCTCTGCTCCGCTGTCCGCTGTGCCCTGCTCTTCCTCCCTCCCGGGCGGTGGCAAGAGCAGATCCCGCTGGTCAGATCGCCTGGCTAGCACAGGTTTCCCAGCGTCGGAGCTCACATTCCTCTCCTAAACACAGAGTCATGGGGACAATACTGGTGTGGGGGCCCCTCTTATGCAAACATTTTTTTTTTTTTTTAAATGAGTTGTGGTAGGGGCAGCAAATGGCCTCCATTGTACCGAGGTGGGGAGAACCGGGGAGGACTGCATCTACAGAGCAGTTTAATCACATGGATGGAGCAGCGTGTTCACCTCTTCTCCTTGCTGGGTCATTTCCACTTTGAGCTCTGCAAACAGACCGTCTATTGAGCAGTTAGCATTCAGTGCTGAATATTCAATACTAGACTCTTGTTTCGGTGAGTCTTAGGCAAAAAAAGGAGGAGGAAAGAAGACTTCTCTTTTTTTCTCCTGTTCCCTCCCTGAGTTTCCTTTGCATATTGTTCAGAGGAGACTGGAGGCTTCTCGGGAAAGCCAGGCTCCTAGTTCTAAAAGCACTGGTCTACTTTCGTAGTACTTTCTAAGGAGAGGGGAGGGACGAGATTCCCACAAGGTTTATGAATCTGCAAGTCTAGGCACATCCTGACAGAGTGAAGACTTTCCAACGAGCACATTTAGGCTGTAAAATTCATAGCATGAAAAACTTGCTCAATATACACAGGTTAGTTCTGGAAGGTACCAGTCTTTGTGGGAGTACGTTATGATGATTTATTAATGTCCTCTCTGCTAGTTTTGGTATGCAGATATTCTCTGGGTGCATCCCGAGAGCTGAAAGAAACGGCATGCTTTATTTGTTTCTCTCTAGTTAGTGCCATCTTTGCTCACAAGATGGTTGTGCATAGTCTAATGGCTGCATCCTTTGACAGCAGTGAGCAACAGCTAGGTTTGGAATAGATGTGCATAAAGTGAGGAGAAGGGGCCACCATTTGAATAAATGTAGAATTTCTTTCCTTTGATTCACACTCTTCTTCAGTCAAGTGCTTGTCTCTCTCTTACTGCTATGATTCTGTCCTGACACCTGAGTTTTCTTTGCACATATGTGTCTGTCTGTCTTGTTCTTACAGTCTGTCTGACTGGATGCTGTTTCTGGTGAGGACTATTTCCTGTAGTCCTGTTCCTTCAGGAGCTGACCTCTTTTCTCCTGATTTTTGAAAAATCCCCTCTCGATAGTTGCTCTCTTTCCCTCTGTACTTTGTTTCTTTGTCATCCATTCTTTTGTTTTCTTTCCTTTTCTTTTTCACCTTCATTCCAACAATCAACCCTCTCCCTCTTCTCTCACTTCCCCAAGTCCCACAGCCAGTATTTCTTACATCTCCCACCCATCTCACAGCTTTTTATTTTGTCATCTTTGTGGGCCCGTCTGACTGATGTACTACCCTTCCCATGCCAAACTGGCCTGTCTGCTGGATTCTCCAGCTCCTGAGGCAGAGGGAAGCATTTCGTGGGTGCTTCATGCAAATCCTGTTTCTTGTTGAGTCCCAGACTCCCTGTTCAGCCAAAGGACTCCAGTCCTGCAGGGAAGCAGAGCTGCATTGAGGATTTGAGGCCTCCATGTCTTCTCATGCACACCGGTAGGCTGAGGGACCATGGCAGCAGCCGGGAATGTTCAACCCAAAAGCTGGTGAGCAGAGACTGCCGTAGGGGACGAGTATAAGAGACGTGATATGTACACAGAAATGAAGGTCCTATGAGCTCTCTTGTGTGCCTCGTGTCAATTTTATAGCATAATCAGTTCCTGAAATCTGGGGCAAAAAGCTCATCAAGAGATTGTGATATTTATTCTGGCAGAGAATGGGACTGGCAATAGTCAAGGGGCATGTTTGCATTTTCTTGGAAGGAAACATTCCGAATAAATTTGAGACAAGGATAGCGTTTACATTGGTTCATGAGGCAGATCCTGAAGGACTGAGGATCTATAACACATCATGTAGAAGCACGAGGGTACGCTTTGCTGTATGCAGAGTTGGTGCTTGGAAAGCACATGATACGTGTGATTGTCCTACCGATGAAAAGATTGGCTGCATGTTGCACACCCGTGTAAGTTAAGTGCCCTGGGAGGGGTGAATTGGTCAGATACTGGTGTCACTAGCTTAAATGATCCTAGGTGAAAGTGAGGAAACATCACTGCACAGAAATTAGAGGTGAGGTTCCCTTTGCTGTTAAATGAGTAATGGCCTTGATGCGTCAAAACCCAAGTGGCTGTTTAGTGGCCTGGTGCAGTTTACTTTTCAAAATAAAATCACATATAGCACCTCTGTGTGACTGGGAGAGGGAAAGGGCTACTCCCAGTTAACCTGCATATGGAGCTGGAAATGTGATAGCAATATGATATGTGATTCTGGAGAAGGGAACAGACGGCGCTTCAGAAGTCCTGTCTGATCCAGGTTAGAGGCTGCCCTAAATGCCAGAGTCAATATGCAGAGGAATCTTGTGTTCTAGGGTTCCTGACGGTGCTTGATCTGTATTTGGGATGCAGCTTCTTAACGAGGAATATTGTTGACAGGGTACTTCAATGAAAGCATCGCATTTAGACGAACTTCCACGCAGCCCGCAGGGTAACAAGAATGCAATACCTCCTGAATTCCCTTTTTCCTATCCAAGTATTCTAGAGGGGTTAAAAGATGATAAACCATGGTGCTTTTTGTTATACCAGTTTGAACACAGCTTGCCACTTTTTAACCCATTATCAAATTGGTTAGCAGAAAATTAGTACTAGGAGTGAAAACCTGGCTAAACAAAAGAGCCCTCACTGATTCAAGAGAGTCATTCTTTGCATAGTTATGATATCATGGCGAATCTCATGATGCTTCACCAGAATCACGAGCCAGGGGAAAAGAACAAAAACATTCCTGCCGACATCTAGTAAGTGCCCTGGACGAATGTCCGTTAACCCTGAAATAGTTCCAAGAGAATTGTGTGCCAAGAAATGAGAACAAAAGAAAGGACTGCAACAAGAGTGCCCGACATTTTGCCCTGCTGGAAACGAAATAAAAAGTTAGATTAGCAAACCAAGCACCAAGGTATCTGGCAGCTTGTCAGGGTAGCGGCTCTGCCATCTGCACCGAGGCCGTGTGTCACTGTCATCCGTGAGGAGCAGGTCTCTTGGAAGAACAGAAGATGGCTGTGCAGGACCGAGGAGGACACCGGCATGATTTCCTGTGGGGCCTGAAGGTGTTCCCGACAGCTCCCACACACTGACTGAAGGATATGTGCCCCTTGCCAGCTGATGGCAACGAATGAGGCAGCGCGGAGCAAACCCAGGCTCTGTGTGGCAGGTCCACCTCGATGGTCAAAGAGGAGCTGTTTTGTGAACGAGGAGTGTCTGCGATGGGGTAATCGGAGGGAAGCAGTTGGACGATGGCCCTGATATGATCTCACAAACCTTTCACTTGACAATGGAGAGGAGGGAGATGACATCACCTATGAAAGCCTACATCTTAGAAAATCTCTGTGTGTGTGATTAGCTGTCCCTAATAGCTTGTTCTGCTTGATTTTAGTTGATTTTTGGTAAGTCTGACGCCCTCCGTGGGAGCCGGTGGCTGCCAAGCCCTGTCACGTTACAGACACACAGTTGTTCATAACCTTGAGCAGAGGCCAGGCTCGGAGATCTTGCTCAGGTCTTGGTTTGAAAGTAGATTGAGGTTTCAGAGAAAAGGTGATTTTTTTCATTTGTTTGCTTTCTTTCAGACACTGTGGTTCTTGAAAAGCTTTGAATGCGCTGCTCTCCAGCAGCGTGACGCTCCCCAGGTGGCAGATGTACCTATAACCGGCAGTGCCGTGCTGCAGGGTGTGTGGGACATTCAGGACATGAATCCTCTGCTGCTGGTCAGAGCAGACGTGATGTGCAGCAGGTACCAGAGCAGGCCTTTAACAGTCTGAGGGTCAGACTTCAGGCTTATCTCCTAATAGTTACCCCTGACAGAAAGGGATAGTCTCTTTTGCCTTTAAAGGGACTCTTTTAAACTGGTGATTTGTCTTCTAAGCTGATACAACTGATTGAATCAAGACATTGAAGTATTACAAGGTGTAGTTTTCACTTGCAACAGAGAAAACAGTAGATATACTGGCCCATTTTTTTGCTTTGCTTTCATTCATATACAGTTAGAAATGAGATTTGCAGCACGCTAAGGGGTAGTCAAAGCAGACAGACTGTTCATACATTATGAATTTAACAGCTGTAGAGCTTAGAGGTTCTCTGTCCACAGCAACGCTGCAACACCGACAGCGTGAACAGAGAGTTTGTTGGGTGGTGGCATGCTTCAGACCATGTTCAGCAAGACAAACTCTGCAGAGAAGAGCCGCGGTGGATCATACATTTATTCTGAGACAGAAGCTGTCAGGCAGTGATGGTTTTCCTGAAAAAGAAAAGCTATAGAATACCATCCCATCAACTCCACTGCAAAATTCTGAAATGGATACTATATCTGGGTAGTACCGTGGGCTAGCAAACTGAAAATGGGAGGTTCCACTACCTTTGGTCAGCCCTCAAGCTTTTGAGGTACTGCTTCCACCTGCTAAATCTGCTGCTTGCAACCACTCTCTCTCGGCCTAATGGATCAGATGAGCAGCGAGGCGGTACTGCTGGCCAGCCTGGTGCTGAGACACTTGGCAAAGAGACGCTGCGGGAAGAGATGAGTAGCTCTTCTCTCCGAGATCAGCGAACAAATAACTCGGAGGGCTGCTAGGACTCCCTGTGCAAGACAGGAGTTCCTCCTCCATCACAGCAACTGTAAAATGGAATCTGTCATCACTTCTGAGTATTAATTTTTCCAACAGGTCCTCTTGTAAATGCACTAAAATTCGGTGGTCCCTTTATATTTGCATTATCTACATTTTATATACCTTTGCTCATAGTTACTTTCTAAGTTTTTCTACACCTGCCTTGAGAAAGTGGGGAAAAAATGACAAGAATGGCCATGAATACAAATAAGGTGCTGGACTGTTGCAGCTGTGGTGTCCAAGTTGGTACACGGCTTGGGTAGTAGTTTGGGTCCTGGCACATCTGTAATTCTTCTTCCAGAGGAAGCTCTATCTCAGTGACGAGCAGACTTCTGTGGAGGAAATGCTGGTTGCTGCGGAGAGCACTAGGTAAATCATCATCCCTGTTGGCAAACTGCTGTAAAATTTTGAGTATGAGAGCCAATATGGAGCTGGAGGGGAGGGATTTCTGTGCAACTGCTCGGGCTGTGGTGAAATGAGCATACGGTGGTCGTGCAGTCACTGATGCTGTGATTACCACAAGCCTGGGCTATGCTTCTAGAACAAGGACATTCTCAGCTCATACAATTTCAGTAAAAAGCAGCGATTCACAATTACGCCGGTGATAGGACCACATCCAGATCAGAGGATATGGCGTAACGGGAGAGCACCAGTGCAGTTAGTACCACTGCAGGGTGACGAAGCCAGGCGAACTGCAGCTCGGATTAGGTGACTGCAGAGTTTCACTCTGCCCGTAATAACCCTGAGTGTCCCTTCAGGACACACGAACATGCCCGCAGGGCTGCAGCCAGCAGCGTTGTGTGCGCTCACCTCCCCGTGCAGCTGCTTTTGGCATCCTGCTTGGGTGCCGAGCGGGACGCGGTGGCTCTTGAAGGCCAGAAGAGGCTGTGATTACAGGTTGTGCTAATAGTGCAGGGACCTTCAAGGCTCCTGGTGGGACATCAGCTGCAGAAGCCCGTGCCAGATGTGCTTGGGCCCAACTGTGCTCAGGCCCAGCACCTCCTCTTTCTTTCTGCAGAGCAGAGCCCAGGTGGCTCTTGCACTGCTCTCCCTATGGCCGTGCACACGGGGGAGCAATGAATGCTTTCTCTTCTGGGCTGTAGATATGCTAAGCCAATAACTATTATACAAACAAGAGGGACTAATTATCTCATTAATGTACCAGCAGTACACAGGCACCTCTGCTGTATTGTCTCACCCTGACTGAGGCTCTGTAGGGAGAAGCCTTGCAAAGGTATCTTCCAGGCGAAAACCCTTCCTTCTGAAGGTGGCAAGTTCTCAAAATAATTTTTCAAACATACATTTAAAAAGCAGTTTATACTCCACTTTCCTGACAGTTCATGAAATCTCCTGTCCCTGAGCAGCTCTAATGTTGGCCTCTTGTTTTGGGGAGTCCCACGCCTGCTTTCCCAGCTCACCCATACAAATAAAACTGTGCTTTTCAATGTGAAGAGAAGCAGCTTAGTAACTGAGGGGGGGACAAGGGAAAGCCATACAGGCCTCTGTTCTGTCAACTCTTTAAGGAAAAAAAAAAAAAATCTCAGGTTAAACTTCCGTTGTTAAAACTCTGGTGGACACATTCAATGGAAGAGGGATATTATCATGCTTGAGGTTCAGTGGATGTGTCAATCTTAGCAAGATTAGGACCAAAAACAAAAGGTAAAATGAGGACCAGAAGTAGTTTCATAGTTCTTTGTAACCCGTCTTTCAGCAGTTCACTGGGAACAACGTATATTTTTTGTTTGTGTCATGATAAGTTATTCTGTAAGAAAATGGACACTGGAAAAATTATTGTAATTTGAATAATCATCTCCTTTCCCTCATTTTGGAATTGTGCAGAAGCTGGAATGTATTTGTATTTAGTGGTAACAAAATTATTTAACAAACATTATACGGCTGAGGGACATGGTTGTGCTCTTCATTATAATTTACTTTTGACCTTTGCAAAATTAAATACTTGATATAGTATTTAGTGGTACACCTTCAAGACACAATTAAATACATATTTGTTGCATTCTTTGCTAATAAGATTGTAGTAGCTTCTGTATCGTGTCACAGTACAGGCTTAATCAGCGTCTACACTACTTTTTCCTACCTGGATATTAACTACTATATTTATTTTGGCTGGATGTTTTTTGTCTAGTGCTGGTGCTTGCTCAAACCCCTGTGCTGGTACACTTGAGGGTACAGCGTGCTGGGGCTCAGGGTGGGAAGGCGCCCTAGGGAGCAGGGAGGGGAAATGCCTCAAGGCACGACACTGAAAACACAGTGGGTAGAAATACACCCCGTATGAGACAGGGTGTCTTTTCTTTTGCTCTTGCAAGCACTTACCACTGGAAATTTGAGTTTTCTACACATAGTGTTAATGATTCAGCCTTCTTATCAGGTCTAATATGCACTTCTGCTTAATCACCACCTGAACTGTCCGTTACTCTGACTGTTCCCGGTGTGAAATCCTGTCTATGGGAAGTTTGTAAGGTCCAGGAGCAATAATTTAGGCTTTAACCGTATAAAACCTTCCACACTGTGTGACTCAATGTCCAGAACAGTGGTGTGGTGTGATTGGCATCGGCCTTGGGAGCAAGCCTAGGGACGCTGAGGGTCAGCCATGGGTCTCGTCCTCCGGCTCTGCAGCTGTACTGCCTGGGACAGACACCTGCGCACGCCCGGGTGTAGCGAGGATGAGAGCATGCGGCATGCACAGGGCTCCACCCAGTATTAACTCCGGAAGGACTTATAAAAATCAGACTTAGTTTTGACTTTTTGTTTTGTTTGCTCTGCCTCTGCCTCTTTCTCTTTTCTTTTTTTTTTTTTTGTTTTGTTTTGTTTTAGGCAGGTGCTATCGTATCTGGGATCTGTGGGCTCCTAAAGGGAGTATTTTCAATTTCAAAAAAACTATGGCTGTATTTTCTTTTAACACCTGAAGGCATTGTTATTAATATTGGCAGCTGAAAGCTTTGTAAAAACTTTTTTCTTTATATATATAGCAAAAGAAAAAAATCTACTTATTAAATGAAGGTATTTATTGGAATACTTATTTATTTGTACTTACGTTGCTTGGTATACAAGATAATACAACCTGTAAATATCTAGTTGGTTTTGTTGCATTTTGTCACCTGCCAAATAATTTGACAAATTTGCCATAAACTCCCTGACATTTTTGCTCAAAGGAGTTAGTTTTCTTCATTCTTTGCTGCCAGACAGGTCATGTATCTTTTCAGGCTTGAAGAATTTCTATCAGCTATTTAAATGCAAGGCCACAAAGACAAAGCCAGACTCAGGCTGCAGCGAGCTGAACCGGGGTGATTCAGGACCGAAGGAGTTGCAGCACATAATTAAACAGTAACAGCGCCCTACTCCAGAGACTTTGTCTTGCAGTGTGAACTGCCTGTTTTACCAGAGAAAAAGGGGTACATACGCAGTTGACAGAGACAGTACGTGAACAAGGGTGGTGAAAATTGCTATCTAGTGACACCTAAGAAGTTTGGGGTTTTGTTTCTACTAAGGCAGGGAACGTGACGGAAGATGGCTGCTGCCAATTCTCTGCTGCCGAGGGAAGAGCATGTGTCCCAGCTTCCCAGCTCGCGGTGCCGGGAGGAAAAGAAAGGGCAGAGCTGGGCATCGGTCTGTCCTTGGCGCTGATGGCAGCCGCCTTTGCTTTTACTCCCTGCGGCTGGGCTCAGAGCCAAGGGAATTATATACAGCCATGGCTGTGCGCTGAAAGGAGGAGGAGGAAGGGTAATCTTTCTCAAAGCTTCTTGCACCTCTCTCTGATGTTGTCCTCCACAGCAAGTTTCGTAGTGATCTGTGAGGATCCAAGCTCCTGTCCCCCAGCTCACGGCGCTAGAACAGGAGAGGAGAAACGGTGTTAGCTCAGTTTTAGGGCAGTGAAATAAATCTGGCACGAAGCGGCTGTCTGGTGGTGTTGGCCCTTAGACAAGGAGGTGATACACCCCCACCCGAGGCGGCTGAGCAGCGTGAGAAGGGAAAGCCTCGGAGTTAGCATCGCTGCGGGCTTGGGGGTTAGTGACTGAGCAGGAGCTGGTGAGACAGCGCAGGCTTCACCGGCAAGCTTTAAACTGCAACATCAGCAACCTTAAAGTGGTTTTCATACAAGGCCGTGTCCAATTAGATAGGAGGAGAAATGTCCTGAAAAAGTCTGTGGACAGCAGGAGTTACTGCTGACTTTTGGAGAAGTACCTCAAACGAGCAAGTGACAGGGAAGAGGCAGTGCAGTCACGAGGCTCCGTAGGCACAGGGCAAGTCTGATGGTGAATGAGGAAGATGCAGATGGGGACATGCTTGTACCGATGAAGGCAGCACCACAGGCAAACAGGCAAAGGGAAGGGAATGGCCTGGAGTTGCCAAAACCTCTTGTATGCTGCCTGGGAGCCACAAGCACACAGAGCAACAGTACCTGGCGTCTCGTGGCAGGGCCTGGAAATCAGCTCTGAAGGGCTCTCAGTAGACCCTTTCTGAAGTCCCACACAGATGCTGTCGCCCTTTCAGTTGTGTGGCAGTGGAGAGTGTGCGTGCTGAGGAGTACACACGAGTTTGTGCAGCTGCCTGGGTATAAAAAGTATTTATTTTCTGCAGGATGTGTTTGGTGATGACTATTTATAGATTTATTTATCGGCATCTAGTGCTGCAGTGGAGCCATACCAACCTGTACCTTCTGTAAACCAGATGGGCATCTTTCCCAAGACCCTGGGCTTCTGCTCTCACTTCAAACCTGCTGCTGCGATGGGCTTTCTCCGGCTAGCAGGCTGCTGCCTGCGCTGGCTGTGTCTGGGGGGTGGCTTGTGGAAAGGAATCTGCAGCCTTTTCCACGTCTTTGAAGGTGTTTCTGGCTCTGGCAGTTTGCTGACAGTGAGGCCTGTTTCCCTGTATTTCTTGTGGATCTCTTCGCTCCGTGGGCTTGTTTCCTGCCATAACTTGTGGGGTCACCTTGCAGCCTTCTCACCCATCCCTTGTTCTTCTTGCTTTGACGACGGGGAGCTCTGGGAGCACAGGTTCATTTCTGCCCACCGGCATGCCCTTGAAAAGTCATCGTACGAGGGAGGTCAGTTTATTGTAGCAATATCCAGATGCTCCAGGCAAACTCAAGGCTCATATTTCATACTTTGTCCAAGCAAACACATAGGGAGGTGCAATTTTTGCCCTGAAGACCTGTAACAGTAAATTCTGCTGAGCCTGGTGCTTCCCCTAAAGTAATGAGAGGATGTATGTTATAGCGTCCAGAAGGAGGAACAGCAGCGTCGAATCAATCTAACGCTGTGCCTCACCTGCCTGGTGGGAATAAATGGAAAGTGAGGAAGAGGGAGGAAGGGAGTGGTTGAGCACACACCACCGGGTGACAAAGATTCGTGTAGCTCAGTGGCCGCTGACTTGCTGCGCTGGACTGGCACCAGCGTGGAAGAGATCTTGGTAGGGCCTGGGACTCCACCCGGGTGGATGGGGTTGTCGGACTGGGCTTCAGAGAGCACAGTTTGAGCAATGCTGTAACAAAAAAATCACGTGAATGATTGATTTTATACACACGAATAGTTCTTTCAAAACCAGTGGAAATAATACTCAAGTACGTAAGTCCTTGTGAGACTTAGAAATTAATACAATTTATGTGTTTCATTTGTCCACATGGGATGATTATTTTTTTAATTTATTGTGTGGTGCGTAGGGAAGAGAATATCCTGAGGAGCTTCGTTATGTGCATGGAAGCATTTCAGCCTCTGTCGTTTGAAAACAAACAAACAAAAAATGAAACTAAAAAGCAACAGCTAAGCTGGAAAGCAAGAAAGGATTTTCCTGCTGAATAACCTCAGCAGAGCATGTTTTAACAGAAACACTACAGAACACCATCTGTTGAAAACCGGTGCTTTATTTAGTTTTATGTGGTGGAAGTTTATTTTCTATGCAAAGACAAACACAAAAAAAGAGCATCTTTGTTCTTTTGCAGAGAGTTGGATTGAACGATGTCTCAACGAAAGTGAAAACAAACGCTATTCCAGTCACACCTCTCTGGGGAATGTTTCTAATGATGAAAGTAAGTAACTTGTCATTCATTAAAAATGAGTGTGAATGTGTCCAAGTGCTAATTTCCTGCTATATATGTGGCTACGTCTTGGTGATATTTTTAGTAGTCTGTAGTTTGAAGAGTCAACTCACTTGACACATCCAATAGTTCTCTTAATGTTTTTTTTCCTGGAATATTTGCTATTTTGCATTATTTAAAAGGAAGTAATACCATTCATTAGTTAAGATAACTGGGAGAATTTGTGTGTCACTGAATAAAGGTTGGATGACCTGTAAAATGTGCTGTTAGTATTAGCTCATGAGTAAAACCATCTGTTTTACTTTTCACTGGCGAACACCATGCAGCTGAAATACAGGAAAAATTGTGCTGTTTTTCAACACTACTATGTCAAATCATACGTACAAAATCTTTATTTTAAGAACTAAACAATCACCAGGTTAAAAAAATACTACATATTAAATCATGATATTGCTTCCTTTTTAGTCATAGAGAAGATACAACTAGAAATCCAGCTGATTTTAAAATAGGTGGTTTTTCTTATCTCTTCTAGTTACAGTAATTTTAGGTCTCAATTTTTAACTACAGCAGATAATTAAAAAGACTCCAAAATAACTTAAGATAACCTAATTATTTATCTTTAAAATTGGAAGATACTTTTTATTTTACCATTTGTTTTCCCTGTTTATGCAATTTCTATTCCTAATTTGCCTAAAGCAAAATACTCTTCACATCAGTTTTCCTCTCTGTACTTCATATGTTAGTTTATGTTTGAAGATATTAATGTAGACTGAATAATTTAGGAAGACTCAGGTTTTCTTGGTATTCAAGCACACAAGTTTAGAAAATGTATTTTTAATCACTTCTTAATTGCTGAATGTCCCTTTTACATTTTTTGCATTTAAAGCGAACTACTTTATTCTGATGTCACAGTTAAATTACATGCTTTGCAGCACAGTGTTTCAGTGGATCAAGGAATTTGCTTTATTGGGGTGCTACTCTTATTTGTCCAGGGATCTTTTCTGAGGCAATACCTCTTCAGAAGGAGAAAGGAGATGTTAGAAATATAGTACTTACTCATGACTCCCAAGCTAAGAACAGTGAATAAGAATTCTTAAAGGCAGACAATAGAACTCGGACAAGTTTGGATTTTCTGGTGTTTAAAAAGCAAAGAATTAGAAATTAGTTTCTCTTTTAAAAACAAAATTGTAGTGAAAACCAAAAAGCATCTGCTTGTTAAGTTGCATATTACAAGGACCTGTGAGACTTACGAAATTCGTTTTGCTCTGATGCTACTGAGAAAGTGGTAGAAAGAATCTGTAATGAATGAGATATGACTTCAGGCTCATTTGGGTCATAATTCAATCCTATTGACTTTAGCGAGATTCTCCTTAGACTTGCAGTTCAAGACAGTATTTTCGAAGTGATTATTTAACACTACTAGATAAGTTTAAAAAAATTATAATGTCATAATTATGTGTCCTCCTATGTTCTGTCCCAGATCTGTTACACTAAATAGGTTGTAGCAAAACTAGTTGTAATTTGTTACATGTACTTTCAGTTTAAGTGTGAGCATGAGAAAACATCTGCATACCTGGGGACGGCAAGAAGTGGACCTGTGTGGGCTAGCAAGAGCAGGCATTTCAGACAGTGGTATGGAGAAGATCAGATGGTTGTTCATTCTGTTCTCTGGTACTGGAATTGAGGGGCAAGCAACGATAATGAGAGGCAGCAAATTTAGAATTGATAAAACAAACATATGAAGGAATTTATTGCACAATCCATGTGCAGAAGACATTGTCACAATATATAATGGAAACCCAAATAAGAGTGCAAGGTGGTTTCATCTAGGTTCCTTCTTAATATCCAGTTCTTCCAGATGCTTCCTTTGCAGTGAGACCAGCATTTCTGTGGTGCAGATAAGAGAATTAATCCACCTGAGAAGTCATCCTTGGTTTTGCGGGTGAGGGAGAAGGGGGAGGGTGAAGAGGAAGGAGTAGGAAGGAAAAATAACTCACTTGCCTGGCAGCAAGAAGACCAATAATCTGTGAAACCCAGAACAAACCAGAAGTTTCACCTTAGAAATCACTGTATTATGTGCTCCTTTCCAGCCCTTGAGTTCTTTCTATCATTTCTCTAACAGTGCCCACANGCCAACCAAGAAATTTCCAAACTCTTGTGTCACTTTTTGTCCAGCCTCAGTCATACATTCACAAACAGCAGGAGGCAAAATGTTTTGAGAAAACATANGTGACCCTGTATGAATTCTTCAGGAAAGTGGTNAAATTGCTGCTGTCAGTGGAGCACCAGTTTTCTTCTGCAGCCAAAAGAAGGCATCATCTGTCTTTCTCTTGACTACTTAGATTTTTGTCTCTAAATACATTACGCAGCTGTTGGCTGGACTCTGTCGAAAGCCACTCACGTGGCTTTGGTGCTGGGTTTTTTTCAGCCTTGGATCCAGTGAAGACTATAAGAAATTGCACTGTGAACTGCTAATATTGTGACTCTCTATCATGCTTGCTTTTGTGACTGTTTTTTCCTGGATGTTTTTAGAGTTCATAGGGTTTTAGGACAAGAGTAATAATTTTGCTGGTCTCCTTTTCTATAGCCGGAGTGTGCTACAGAACCGTACTTCAGGCCGCAGGGGTCCTTTGCTACCTTGTATTCTCATCCAGACACCTCCAGGCCTCTTGAACCTGCATTACATTGTGAAGGGAATCAGTGACTCACAGCTGTGGATTCCCATGGTCTCGCTGCTTCTTGCGGTGCTTCTTACCCTCTTGGAACCTTTAATGACCTTTCCCAAAAGACAGCTTTTACACTTTCATATAGAAATTCCAGGTATATTGAAGTTCAGTTTCCAGGTTTTTAAACATTTTTCTTTCTGCCGCTTCCACACTCTACATGTTAGTCAAAAGATCCACAGGCAAGCGGAATGGCGCAACCTCGTATCTGACAAGGAAACAAAAACCAAACCCACAGCAGTTTCTGTGTACTGTGCTTTAAGCCAGATTGTCCAAACAGAAATAGGGATCTGGAAGAATACAGTTCAAGGATTATGGAAGTCTCAACTCCCGTTCCCTGGACAAGGAGTCATGACACTACGTGATGAAGTGGAAGGGTTGCTTATCCAAAATTTTGCATATTTAGAAATGTGAATGTGCAGACAGTTCATATGAGATAAAAGGAAAGATTCAGCGTACTTTTTGCACTTCAAAAGCAGTGTTCAAAATCTGTGTTCAAACTGGCTGAAATGGAAGATTTATCCAATAGTTTGTTTTTTTACTTGAACAAAACCTCTTATTCTTCCATTGAAAAAAAAAAAAAAGTTTAAAAAAGAGCTACTTGATTTCACTGAAACTTTCCTTGGGAAAATTCTTTCTTTTTCAATAATACTTACTCAATTAGAACTACGGTCCCATGTTTCTCAGAGGGTTTTTAAAAAATCCCAGTATTTTAAAAGCATGGAATAAATGCTAATGAGCCTGAATCTTATTTATGGCTACACATCAGCAAGAGACAAGGTAGCTTCTTACTATCACTTAAATTTAGCTAAGGGCAAATCACTTTTGAGAACAGTTAGAGCCTGGACTGCAGGGACTACAGAGGAAGAGGCTATTCCTCTGAAAGGTGTGAACTAAGGGAAGGATTTTATCCATACAAAGCTACTAGTAACGTTTTAGCACCTTAGTGGTTTTGAGACACACGTGGGTGGCACTGGAAAGTACAGGACTCTTCTATATCTCCACAGCAGAAAGCAGAGCTTTAACCCCACTTCAGCTGTGACAAACAGACTAACATCAACATTTTAGAAAAAGGTGTACTAACACAGAGTCTTCGCTTTGGGTTGTTCCACTTAACTGTGTTTAAGGCAGAATGCTTAAAAAGATGCTCAGCATAGCGCCTGTTGTCTCCATGTCTTGCTCCAAGAAGCAAATAATCCTTTGAGCTGGACCTAAAAGCAGAAGTTAGCGGACACTACTGAAAGTTCAGGGAAAGCCACAAACATGCGCACAAGGTACAAACAGAACTCTATTCCGGTGGCTTCGAAACAGAAGTCTGAAAGGAGAAAGACGGAGCTGTTAGCAAAGGAATTTCCACGGAATTTGGAAAGAAAGACTCTCTGATATCTCTGGGAGCCCAGAAATACTATTTTTCTAGCACATTGATGATCCCAGTTTGGAATACCTTTGAAGGCCTCTTTTGTGCTGAGAGTTTTACTTGCTACTGTCTAAGCTGTTACTTGCTTTCACATTGGGATGAGTACCGGGTTTCCCACTTAACTAGGCTCCTTGAAGTTAACTTTTCTTGGAATGCTGCTAGTCCTTTGACTGGCAGTGGAGTGAACATATTAGATCTGCTCCTAGCAAATGGATTTCCCTCTGAGGTGCTGTGCAGCTGCCATACGTGTGCACACCTGCAGCGGTGCATCAGAAGCAGGATGTTTCCTTGTGACTTCAAGTCTTTTTTGGATTTGTCACAGAAGAATTGTCAGCTCTGTTCTTTGACAGCGCCTCAAAGCTAGACTTCTTTTCAGTGTCTTTATTTCCTTTCTTTACGAAATAGATTGTACTTTTAAAGTATTTAATTTTATAAGGTATGGGTTTGTTTTAAGCTACAGTGTTGTTCTGTTGGGCACTGGTAAACTGACAGGCCAAAAAGGGAAAACAGCATTCCTTACCTCTTTCATGCTGTACAAACAGATCTGGGATTAGTCCCGAGTCGAGAGTTACACAAAACATTCCCTGCTCAATAAGGAAGCCATGAAGTGACCTCCTGCCAACTAAAATATAAGGAATATCGATATTTATTGTTTTCTGCTGGTCAGTTATCTGATGAGATTATATTGTTAAACTGTAGAAGGTAGAATAAAGTGCTTATTTCGTACTACATGATTGTATTTCTAGGTCCCCCGTTCCCATACCATGTGCAATTCTTTCCACCTATTTAATAAAAAATTGAAGGTTTTCTGAAAATAAGTATTTTAGCCAACACCTGGTGAAAATGAGAAACATTTTGCTTGACAGCTGATTCATTGGCAGAAAAGAAAAAAAAAAAAGTTCTGTGTTCTTGTACAGAGACTCGATTTTGGGAGACAGAAGCACTAAGTGTGAAAAATTTAGCTTTGTTGAAAATCCAGTTGTTCGATGGGTAGTGTTTTGATGGAAAAATGGTGCTTAAAGAACTTTTTGAATAAGCTTCTCCTTCTGGATTTTAAGTGACATTTAGTGGAGGATGCTGAAGAGTCTTGAAGAAAGATCCCCAGGAAGCAGACGTACCTGAGGAGGGAGATTTAAATTGCAGTTTATGATTTTATTGTTAGTTTGTGTTGTTAAAACAAATCCTTAGATGGGGGGAGCTGAGTACGGCTGGTTTATAGTGTGGGTTATTTAGATCAGTGGCTTTCAGACTTTCCAATTTGCATCCCTCTAGCAATTTCTAGTGAGGTAGGAACCAACTCTATACTGAACTTCAACCAGTGGATGGTAGGCTTTGACACTGACACAGGTAATACCGATTAAGAAAATGGATGACTTTCACCTGCGAAGCAATAACCTTAATTTGAACAAGAGGAAGGTGGGGCACAGGAGGAGGAGGGCCCCTGTTCACTGTTACCTCAGGAATGGTTGGGGGGGGCACTGGCTGCTGGGCACCCACGGGGCCTTGGCAGGCATGGCCAGCGCACTCATGGGGGAAGGGAGCCTCAGCAGCCTCTGTGCCCCAGGCCCGAGGAGCTGCCATAACTCTCTCCCAGCCCAGCTTCCTGTTTTTTCCCTGTCTGGGATGATGGAGAAGGCACAGCAGGACACAGGACTGGACTGGGCTCTGCTCAGGCCGCCTGCCTCTTGCCCCTCCAGGGTGACCACAGGGCCTTCCCCGCCAGGGCATGCTCGCCCTCCCAGCAGGCACTCTCCCACCTCCAAACCCGGCTCCCTTGTCCCATACTGCCTGTAAAATCAGGAATCCCGACCCAGGAGGGTCTTCCCACCTCAAAGCAGGGCAGACATGGCCGCCCCCTCCTCCCCAGGGAGGGCTCTGGAGTCAGACATGCTCTTAGAATGTGCCGTTAGTGAAGGATAAGAGCAAAACAGTCGATGTTGTGAGCAGGATGGGCCCTGACTTTTATCCGTCCAGTGGTTTAAATCGTGCTGCATGGCTGTGCGTCCTGCTACAGAGAAGGCGTCCTGCCACTGGCGAGGCTGGGGGCTGTTGCCGAGCACCAGCAGCCGGTGGCAGCCGCGGCAGCTCGGCATTCAGGCCCCATGTGCCGAAGGTTTGTTGCGTGCCGACCGTTTGTTTAGGAAAAACAAATGAAAAACACAATTTAAAAGTGATTTGAAATGTGTATGTTGGTCCTATGCGCTGAATAAAAGCGGGCCCCTGAAAGGCAGGGAAGGAGTGTGCGGTCCAATAATTAGAGGCCCATTGTCATGCAGATGCAGAAGAGGGGCTGCGGGCAGTGTCTGCAAGTAACTGTAAATCTGGGTTTTCCTGACATTCAGGGGACCAGCCTTGCAGGGTAAAGGATGTTTGGTTCACGCAACTGACCCTATATGTAACGGAAGAAATATAGTAGCGTGAGGGCTGAAGATGGTGTTTTCCCCAGTGGGGTTTTATTTGTGTGCGCCGTTCTTGGCACTGCACAAAAAGCCTTCCAACGAGGTCTAATGTTCAGAGGAGACAGCACAGCTCCCTTAAGATTCAGCATCCTAAAGTCTCACTTCAATAACTTCTAAAAGTTAATTGTACGAAGAAATGAAACTTGCGTCACAGTGTACAGGTGCAGTGGTTTAACTCGTTGTTTAGGTATCAAAGCCTTCTCACTGAATGCTTTCATCAAGAAAAAAGTTGTTGAAATATCAAACTGTGTTTGATACAACAGCGTTTCCCAAGGAGCACCCTTCCAGAGATGCTGTTTGTGCTTCACTCCAGCTTTCACCAAGGAATGTTTTATATACTTTGCAGATCACGATTTAATAGGAATTATTCTCTACGGATTTTAAAATTGTTTCAAAAAGCCTAATGTGAACTAGGAAGAATCCAATATTTTAAGAGTTTTATTTTAATTATATTTTTCTGTATTCACATTTTTTTCAAATTTTTGGAAAGTCAGGAAATTGGAGAATTACCTTGGAAACAGTTAAGGAGCAATAATGTCAGCAAAATTATCTGAAAAGGAATGAAGTAAATTATAGAATGTTTTTAATTTAAATTTTTCTTGTTCAGAATTAATCTTTGTAAATTTATAAACATCTAGTACATATTGTATCTTAGGATCACAACAGTGGATGAACCCTATTAGGTTAAATGCCTCATCTGATATAAAACTTGGGTAAGACAACTGTTCTCTTAAAGCAGGTGAAAGTGTTTTTATGTTCCGATATGCTGCTAGAGGTCTGAGAGTTGCTTTTTTGCCATATAAATTTATCCTTTCCAATATCATTATTCCTGTGCACCACTCTGCTCCTGCCATCAGTGATGTCTGCAAGGTTTATTGCCTTAAGCAGTATCTACAGATGCTAGCTTAGGGAACTTCATTATTTACATTTGCACAATTTAGCCAATATTTTGAGAAAGCTTTGGTACTTCAGAACATTTTTTTTTTTTGGTCAGATAATTCCTTACCAGTTCATAAATGCCTGAGCAATTTCCACTGAAATGACATAGTAATTTTTTGTTTCTTTACAGATGAGGAAAAAGAAAACAATAGAGCATCGAAACCACACTCTACTCCAGCTACACTGCAATGGTAGGATGCCTTTTTAAAATAAAGCAAGAAAACATGTTAGTGCTTTTTTTTGTATTTTTCCAGCTGGAGAGAATAGAGCTCTTGGACATCTTGTACAGTTTTAAAGATACTTTCACTGTATGTGTTTAATATGCTCATTTTTCTCAATGAATGTCTTATCCTTTTGGGACTTCCTTTAACATAGGAAAACTCTGATATAGTTTAGAAGATGTACTTGGCGTATTTGTTTGCCACCTTGCCAGCTGGTGATTTGTGGTTTGTTATCATTGTTGTATTTATTACAAGAAGAAAATTAGTACTAAGAATTTTTTTTCAAGACTCCTGTTTGTTTCAGTGTATGATGGAGCCCACCTTTTTGGACTGTTTTACTGAAACAAGATGTCTATAATTTAGCGTGGAAGACAACAAAAGAAGAGGGAGAGTTTGAGGTCTGATCCACTTGCCAAAATCCATTTGCAAATTTAGTGAGGAGAAAAAAGGAAGGGTAATTAGGAAGAGAGAGAGAGAGGATAGGGAGAGGAAAGTTTCTGAGTTAGTCTACTGTGCTATGGAAAATGAACAAGTGCTCTCCACTGTGATTTACAGCAGTACTTTAGGCTGCGTGTTCTGTGATGTTCCTTATACTTCTGACATCCTTTCCTGTAGGTTATGTCTCAGACTTCTGTTGACTTTTCCCTTAATTTAGGTTTTTAATTCTGCTTTAACTTCCTTAATATTGTAAGGGATCAAGCAGCTTTCAGGAAGTTCCTTGCATGTGGCAGAACAGAGCTCTGTTACAGAGGAGTCTCAGAGTATGCTTATCTGAGAACCCATGTTCCTTAACTTCTTTTAAGCCTTTTAAAGAAAGGCCTTCATTTCACCTGTAAGTACTTCTCATAGTTTTCTAGATGAAAAGGTAAGATTATTGGCAAAAAAAATGTGGGGTTTTGAGCAAAACATTAGCAAAATTACTTTTCTGCTTCTGTCAGTCTGTTGGGAGATCTGACAACAAATAGCAAAGAAAAATCCATTCAGTGAATTTTTCTCTTTTTGTCTGCCTGTGAAATTCTGTGAAATATGCATAAAGAGATATGAATTATTTAATCTATATTTGCTTTTAAAAGTTGGTCAGTTAAGTTTTAGATTTGAAAAACCCCAAGACCTGTGGGTTGTCTTAGAACAGCTTGTTGCAAGTATTCAGTGTTCTGCCTTGAAGAAACTTGCAGACACTTCCAGTGCAAATAATGAGATGGGCAAATATATATAAAGGCATTCAGTTCTGAACTATCGCTTCTTTGTACCTATTTGTATCACAAAAGTGCTGTCAGTCAGAAGTTCAAGGAAAGTGAATAAAGAAAGGCAGTGACTACAGACAGAGAGAAAATTATTAAAATAACAGTGAAAAGTCATAGAGGTATTTATTATTTTCCATTATTCACCTACACAACTCCAACACAGCTCAAACAGGATAACTAAGAACTATCTAGCTAAAATAAAATATCAGACAGGGCTTATCAGTTCCAAATTCAGAACAGTGTTTATTTTGCAGTAGAGTCAGTTAAGAGTCTTTTCTACAGGAGCAAATAACGTAGTAGCCAGAAGTCAGAGTTAATTAGAACATGCCAAAGATACTATTCCCAACAGAAAACGTGCAAATACTGTAAACAATATTTTGCCAAATACTTTCAAGCTTCCTCGGTCATAAAGGTTAGTAAATCCCTAAACTCCCGGGATATTGAGCCCTGCTGGAATGCAGTGCGCAGGCTAATGCTCATTCAGCAATGTTTGCAATAGAATCTCAGAATTTTGATTCTGAAAAGGCTGCTTACATCATTTTCCCTTTGCCCTTGCTAGTCTACTGGCTTACCACCTGTCTGTTGTGTTGTGTTTCTTACATGTTTAGGTAGGCCAGAAATTCTCCCCTTTGAGCCTTTTGCAGCATCTGCAATTTCCTCTGTTCAGTTTTTCACCCAAAAATACATGACGAAACAGAAAGCAAAGAAATTTCCAGGTTTAATTTCTTTAGCTGGTGTCAAACGGAATTATACAATTGGCTCATTTCTTAAGAGACCTGTAGCTAAAAGTTTCCCAGCTTAATAACCATACCATAAAACAGTTTCCTGGCGGCTTCCATATGTGTTCAGCCTACATACCGCTGCTTTGAGTTGGTATTTCCTGGAGAAACAGTGCTACTGGGTTTGATAGATTAAATAAAACAAAAGCTCAAAAGTTATGGTCAAATAGCGAAATCAGTAACCTTGCTTTGGGTGAAGATGTTAAGTTTCCACTGTTCTGGAAAGCCAGACATGTTAGCATGAGGTTATTTGTACTGCAGTAGCACCTAGCAACCCATGGGTCGGTAAACTATTACGGTCAGCACTGCACAAATGCTGCACTGAGCGCTTCCTGTAGGTTTAGCTCTACATGTTTGACAGCTTTGCCTGCTCAGGCCTCAGACCAAGTTTTTGCACAGTCAAGAAAGACAAAAGACTAAATTTACCTGAAAACACCTTGGGTAAGAGTGTGTCCTACCCTCTTACAGGAATCTCTGGGCCAGATGCAAGGGGTGGAAGTGGTGGGGTAAATTAACGACCAGATTTCAGGATAGAGTACCAAACTTCCTTGTTCTAGTAAATGGAACCACCACAGTTATCTGCACCTTCTGGTGTCTGTCAAGATAAAACTGGTCATGTTTTTACTGTTAGATGCTGCTATCATTTACAGCTAAAGGAGGCAACAGTGTGTTGGAAAACACAAACAGATGAAATATCAGTAGGAAGGAAAAAGAAGAGGAAGAAAGTAGTAAGGAAAGTGAAGCAAGACATAAACGAAATATGTGAAGTTTGTCACATGTTTCATATTGCCATCAACATCATTAGTTATTCCTTGTCTGGCACCTTGCTGGAAAGAGCGAGCAACATCAGTCCCACGGGGATCTATCCTTAATGTTTATGGCTCTCCAAAGGCAAAGTATGTTGAACATTATAAATGAGGAGGAGGAAGAAGTAGCTGAAGATGCCAAGAAGCATGTCTGGATGACTGTCAGCCTGGCTAAATAGGAAACAGGAGTGATGTTTTTGTTTTGGTTCGTTGATGACACAAAATGAAGTGAAAGGCCTGGTAGATGTAGCCTTACTGCCAAATACATCATAATTGCAGAAACTACGCGAGCTTGAATTTAACTGTTAAGGCATGAATATAGCAATACTTGGTATCCTGTGCTTATCCCATGTTCCTGTGTTCATTATCATCTGTAAAGCTATAGCTTGCTAAACACTTGGCTCCAAAATGTTCATGATTTTTTCGTTGATGAACTGGTTGACCAAATTGCAAGTGTGAAACTTTATTGTACCTTTGTTTGGGGGAGGTGGTGGTGTGTGCACGTGTGTGTGTGTGTCTCCTTCTCCAAACACAGAATTATTAAAAGCACGGCAACCTAGTTCCATGCAGTTCGGTGGCTTACAGTGTAGGTGTTCTGAATGGTAACAGTATTGTGAAGCTAAAGTCAACAAAACTATTCTATTTTCTGCAACATTCATAAAAAGAAGTAAAAAAGAGGAAGGTAAAGCAGTGCTAGGTAATGGATTCTCCCCAGATTAGTAGTTTCTCAGAAACTGTTGTCATGCACTAAAAGGAATCTGTTCTAGAATCCTTTATGTGATTAGCAATGGTAACATCACTGTTTTTCTGTTGCCTTCATATCTCAAAACAAGTCTGTAAAAACACTACAGACCTGACTCTGCTGTAGAATAAGCTCATTTAATCTATATATATATATAAGTGTATAAAGAGGGAAACAGTAATAGGGACAGATAAAATTGTCATTCCTGTGGAAGGATTAGGGGTTTTATTGCTACACTGTAGTGGTACAAAAGGTGTCATTGTGAACTACTAGATTTCACATGGCTTTATTAGGACATTTAAAATGTTATATATATATTACTTCTGATAATGATTTGTTAGGTAGAAGATTGAGTTCATTATCTTTCTACAATACTGTAGAATGAAGCTGAATTCAAAATATGATAAAGTTGTTAAATAAAAGACAGGGAAATAAAAGAAGTGGAGCAAGATGGGGTTTTGATCATTAAAAAAAAAAGTTCAGGTATAATGGAGCATTGTTCAGTGTCAGACTAATGACTCTCTGTGAAAGAGAGGAGAAAAAGAGAAAAATTCATCAGATATGAACAGAAATAATTAACTGCTTTTCTTTCTGTCCTGTCTTGGTCACGGAAGCTGACATTCCAATTAGCAGCTATAGTATACAAACGAACTCTCCAGGTTTTGAAAGGAGGTTTTGTTAAAGCACTATGAATTTGAGGAAAGATGCCATGATGATATTTCTGTAGAAACCAAGGGAGAATAGATGTTGCCCATACAAACTGATTCCATTCATCTAAGCGGATATCTTATTAAAATAGTTTGCAGTCACAGATGATCACGATAACTGAAATGGAAGGTAGGTAGGTCCTGCAAAAGGCAGTGAAGGAGAGAAACTAGATACTTGGAAGGTGTTCTACAGCTATCAAGTGACAGGGGTTATTTACTGTAAAATTGAAGGTTTCTGAAAATACGTCTTAATTTTCCAATATGTTTGAGAGAAAGTTGTACCTACCTTCTTCTCCTAGCCAACAAGGCAGACAAGCACACATGCAACTGTAAGCACAAGTGACACCATGGATGATGAGTTTAATCATGGTTTAAAGTTCAGTGTATATGTAAATACCTCTTGAAATTTGTTGGATCAGCAATCGTAAAAATGTAATTTCAAAGGAATATTTCTTCTAATATATAGATTTATAATGAGCCCAGTTTCAGATTTTAAACATGAAGCATATACCTATTCATATATTTGATGTATAATTTAAAATTTTATAGTTGTGTGTTTGCATGTGTAAATGAATACTAACAGTCTCTACAAGGCAGAGGAGGATGTTATTTCACTATTTTATTCAGCATTGTGTTCAAATCATGGACTCATTTTTTTTTTTAATTTTTTTTACTTTGTCGACCAACAGTAGCAAGAAAACACTATATAGATATGATTTTGTGCACAGTCTTCAGTATTTGTAAATAACTTGCTTTAGCCACATCTGCTCCCTCGAGGTAAGGAATTTTGTAGCTGGACAGGAGCAAAATGAGTGTCATGAACCAAAGATGACCTGTTCTGTAAAGGTGGAGAGAATGCTTCTCCTTGGTGAATGTTATTTCATAGTTATACATGTATTTGTTTACTGTAGGATACTATGAGGGTATAAGAGATTACTAGTATATTTTTTCCTAAAAATAACACTTTAGAGCATGGTCAAAGACCAATATCCTTTTGTGCTGATGTCTACTTGCCTGAGAACTCTCAGTCTATGTTTTTAATAGAAAATGCGAACCAAATGCAGCGAGTAAGCATTATGGAAGAGAATTAGAAGGAGCACTGAGGAATAATGCAGAGAAAAATTAGTAGACAAGCAGAAGCCGGAATGTTTGATCTTAAAGATGCAGCTTTGAATGCTGTTTACCATACAGGACATCCAACATACTTGCAGTTCTCTCTGATATTTGCTTTTTAAGGCTGGAGGAGAACTATGAGATTGCAGAAGGTGTTTGCATTCCTCGAAGCGCTCTCTACATGCATTACTTGGACTTCTGTGAGAAAAATGACACACAACCCGTTAATGCCGCCAGCTTTGGGAAGGTGAGTCTAAACAGCAGTTTGATGCCTTGAGCTCTCACCTGGTTCAGGTGAGTTTGGATTATTGAAAAAGAATTAAATCATCCTTTACCATTAGAGATAGAGGTATATGAATGGAATCTCTTATGTATTCAAGTTATTGGGCAAAGGCTAAGATTCTAAGTATTTAGAAGGCTGCAATCATTTCTAATCATGACTAAGCTCCAGAACGCCCTAAAATTTTTTTTATGACTTCAGTCTCCGGCCTAGCTGACAGTGACATCGTATACAATATTGGCAGCTTGGAAGTCGAATACAAGCCGGTGTAAACACCTCTGCATTGTGACCTGCTTTAACAAATATACACATATATATTTTTAAATAGCAGGTAAAATATCAATCATTTAATTCTGGGGCCCATCTATGCCATTGGAGTAAGTGTGATACGGAGATCCCTGAATGAACAATATCAGCCCACACTGGCAAATTTACATATTGGAGTACAATGCCTCCAGATGTGAAAGTCCAGAAAGCATCTCATGGCATTTGTGTGGCACTGCAGATACAGGCTGCCAAGTTATCTTTGCACTGTGATTCCTTGCGCTTCTGCTTTCCAGCCTAGCTCTAGTTAGATCCACTGCCGTTAAATCCAGACTCACAGTGGAGATGCACTTTTAGCACAGATGCAGCTGTGCATTGTCCAGATGTGAGCAGTAAAGCTCTGACGTTATACATCACCAGCAGACATTAATGGCTGGCTAGCATGTTACATAAAGTTCTTATTTTGGATTTGCTGGTCAGGTGATGTTTTGCTCTCAGTGAAAAACAGGATGTTATTTTTGTATTTTTTTGTTTAAAAATGAAATTTTACTCTAGAATGTGTCACAGGCCTTTATAACTTGTAGACTGTGAAAAACAAAAGTGTAGAGTTTGCCACTGTTTTTGAAATGCTTGCAAGCATAAATCTGAAGCCAATTGTCCTGCAAGCTATTCTCTTCTAGTGTTTGCAACTATTCTATAGAAGCGCTGGGTATTCAAAGAACACAAAATGTTCCTAGGGTAAGTGCCTGTATAAAGAGTAGGTGAAGGAGAAGAATGTCTTTAATGAGGTGTCATTTTTTTATAGTGTATCTTCGTGGAGGCAGCTTAGCAAGGCAAGTAAAAATGTACCACGTTGTAACATCACTGTGTTTGTTGTGCCTTAAAGACCCGTGTAGCTCCGTTGATTCTGTTAGGTTTCTGTTAAATACGCTGTGTAAGTGTGAATGACACCGTTCGTTCTATATATTATTGCTACCAAGTGGTAAGTATAGTGGCAACATGTAATTTGAGAATAGAGAGAACAAGAAACAGATTTCTTGTAGGCTAATATATTTGGAACATGGGTAAAATTTACATGATGCTACTTTTGCTGCTACTAAAAATATCGATAAATTGTAAGATGTAAATATTCTGAAATTATTTAGTCAGAACATAAATTTGCCAGGGACTTCATAGATTTTCAGTGAGCATCAGTCTTGTTACTCTTTATATTATATTACCCCTCATACACACAGCTGTTCATCAGCTGGACAGGTACAGTGTCTTCCATCCAAAAATCAAAACATCCCTATGTGGTTTTCATGTGCTGTGTTCCAAGTGTTTGCCACTCAGTTGCAATAAAGCTCTGAAGCAGTGATCCATGAAATTTGTTTTCCCTTTTTGTGGAGAGGAGCCCATACAGAATCCTGTCCCAAACTGGTGCTTCATGTGGCTGTTACTTTTGGATCTGGGAACTGATGCTTCTGCACAGGTGTGTCCTGGAACCTCAGGCAACACTGGCACAAATATTGAAGAAGAATAGCCTTCTGCATCTGCAGAACTCAGAGCAGACCCCAGTGATTCTGTCCAACCTATTGTTGCTAAGAAAATGTACTGCACAGTCATAAGGATCTGCAAGGCAGACACCTACTTCATTCAATCGATAGCTTGCAAGTCAGCTTCTCCTTAGGAGCAAGTAGTACACAGATAATTGTTTTAGCTGATAGGCTTGTTATCGTGTGACTTAAAGACCATATTGGCAATGTATGTTGCACAAATGCCTTGGAGGCAGTGCAGTGAAATAGGTGCTATGTGAGGGCTTCCGCACTTCGAAACAGAGACCCCAGGCATGTTTGTCCTCGTTGGGAATCATCAGGAGCCCTGCAGCTGTCATCTCCTCCAGAGAAAGGAGTTAGTTGTTCTGTGAAACTGTAGGCAGTCAATAGACCACACTGAATTTATGATTCATCTTTGAACTTTAGCTCTGTGGGCAATGTTAAACATTTAGGCTTTTTCTTTAACAGACCGGTAGTTTTCAGAAAGAGACATGGAGTTCAGCACATTAAAACAATCTGTAGTAAGTAACATCCTAATGTGTTGTTACATAATCAGTTACATCTCAATTAACGGAACAGTGTTGATTTCACTTTTAAAGATACCAGTGGAGACATGTGAAACCTGCCTGAAAATGACCTCTTCAGATTAAGGTTTTGTAGACAACACTTCAGCCCATGGGTACTTCTTACATTTGGTGTAAGTCAAATACATCCACAACAGAGCATGGCAGGGGGAACAGACAAGTTGTTCACGAACAGCTGAACTAATGGATCTTATTTCCTACCATGTCTTATGTTCCCTAAATCCATAGCCTTACCTAAATCTTACACAGGATCTCCATGTTTCCCTGCAGTACCTTCAATTATTTCCAGGTCCTGGTCACTACATCAAGGTCTTGCTTCTTTCAGTTTTCTCACACATCTGCTGCACCTTCTTTCTGTGTTATTTTTAGATTCCCTGACGTCTGTCTGTCTATTTGCCTGTCTCTTTTTCCTCTCCTCCCTCCATGCCGACAGCTGGGCAAGAAGCAGCACATGAGGTGGCTCATTCAGAGCAACAGAAGTGCTGACTGGTTGCTTCATGCTCATGGTTGTCCGGTCAGGCCGTGCCAAATGGCTCAGCTAAAGCCTGAGCTTGCTTCCCTGTCCTGTCCTCAGCACTAACATCAATATGCTCTCCCCACTATGCAGCCGATGTTTTCTGTTAAACCTCTAGGACATGGACTGGACTGGACCTCGTGCATTTGGTAATATTGGATTAGTGAAACCAAAATTGGTCTAGAGTGTGGAGAGATTAATAGATATACAGTAATATCTCATAGACTGTTTCCCAAGGAAACCAGACTAAGCAAATAAAGTAACAAGAATAGGAAAGAACAGAATTACCGTATAAATAAACACCTTAAAAAAAACAGCCTATACTCCTAAGCCACTTAAAGTACATGTAAAATATGGAAGATTCTAATATGGTTATTAATGTGATGTATTCTTACATGACAAAGGGAGCTGCAGCTTTAGTATATTAGATGAGATTTTAGTGCTTTACTCTCCCAATTAATATGTGAAAACTACAGGCAGCTTTGTCTATACTAGCATCTGCTAATCTGCTAAAAGCTACGCTACCTAGTCTGTCATTACAAAACTCTCTCTAGCCTGCAAAAGACGGGATCAAGCACTCTTTTACCCCATGTACCTTAACTAAACAGTGACTATGGAGGGCCCTATGTTTGCAGGTTACAGCTCAGCATCAACAAATGGAGACTTCAGTGTTAAACTTCTGCTCTTACTGTAGGCAGCAAAACATATTACATTCAACAGGATCATGATTTCACCCAAAATTGAAGCAGAATAAGTAAAACCGTTCCATGCAACAAGTGAGAAGGTGGGGAAGTGAGGAATGGCAGGCGAGTCACTGAGTTATTAATGATGAAATGTTGCATGTGAGGAAAAGCTTTCTCACAGTGAACATGTTTAGACTGTGAACTAGTCTTCAGACAGAAGGAGTGAAAGGTTTGTTGCTGAGGTCACTTAAAGATGGCAAACTTGTGCCCCTCAGCCCTGTGCTGCAAATGCCTTGGGCTCTGCTCTGGGGCCCTGTGGACTCCGAGCAGATTCAGGTGTTTCCAGCTGGGAGTTCTGCTGCTGCCTGCAGCAGGGAGGGCTGAGCAGGTGCATGGTTTCTTTGAGCAACGTGTTCATGTAAAATGCCAGTGATAATTAGTACACTGAGCTAGGAATTGTGGTGGATGAAAGCTCTGACTCATTATTCTTACTGGGTTTAGTTGCAAAAGCTGAACCATTCTGAATTGGGGCCTTCACTGAACCAAATAAAAAGCAGGCATGTTTTGAGCGTTTCCGAGCCCCCTCAGTAGCTATCACATATGGGTGGGTGCCATAAGGCTTGTTGGTTCTCTCCTAGCTGCAGCAGGTCACCCAGCTGTTCAGCTGCGTTGGCAGGTCTTGGAGCTTCTCTTTCACTTTTATTTCCAAAGCTGATTTTTATTTCTTGTTTCTGTTGTGACCCTGTATGAACCTTATTTTCTTTAATCAAGCACCTTGTAGACATAATCTTCCTCCCTTGTACTGTTTTTCCCTATTCTCCATGTCCTCAGTTCACTGCTTTAGATTTACTGTGCAGTGCTAAGTCACCTCCAGCACCCTGCCACATCTCTCATAAAGAACACCGTTTCTCGTTGAGCAACCTTTTTCGCATTCTCATGTTCTTCCCACAACTCCCATATGCCCCCTGGAGGTTAAATACTTTCCTCTTTTGTTTTTCCTTTCTTCCTTTTGGTGCTTTCCTGCCATCTCTTTTCACACGCAATAGTAAATTAATATCTGAAAAGGAAAATGAGGGATGCTGGCACTGCAGGGTGGCTCTCCCCCAGCCTGAGGTCCCTTTATATCACTCTGGCAGCATAAAGAGGTTTAACATGGATGCATGCTCGCATGAATTTGAGAGCCTCTTTATTGCTCCCAGAGTGGCTTTGCTGTAAGTAAAAATTAGATTCCAATAAGTTTATTTCACTAAATAAGGAAGGGTAATGTCCACAGTAGATTTGTAATACTGGTTAGGAAAGAGATCTACATTTTTGACCAATTTTTCAACTCCACTTCAAAAACTGTGGTGAGACACTGTTACACCAGCAGAAAATTGCTTTTTTTCCCCAATAGTTTGCTTTGCTCCAGGGAGGTACAAACTGTACTGGACAGAGTCCTCTTTTATCACTGTACACTGTCTCTGTGCCCAGAAGTTTTGCCAGCAGGACTGTTCCTCCAAGCATGATTAGCATAAATAGGATTTATAGTTTCATGCTATCATACTATATATATTTGAGACTTAAAAAGGACAGACAAGTGGCCTTAATGAAAACTCTTTGATCATGACATTGTGATGGAATTGCATTCTGATTTGTCTTTGTATTGAAATGCACACACCTGGAAACTGCCTGCTCTGCAGAAGGAGATACTTCTCCTGTAGATGTATTTTTTTTTTTTCCTTTACTCTCAGTTTGTTCCTAAGTTGCCTCAATAGTAACTGGTATAGCAAAGCCAAATTTACTCTGTGCTCTCTTCTGATAGGCTAAAGCAGCACTTGCTTTATTATGAAAAATTACCACATATGGAATGTTTTTTAACAGACTTTTTTCTAGTCGATGTAGAAAAGCAAAACAGAACTTGGGAAAAATCAATGTAAAACTGAGGGTGTGGTGTCTGTTATTGCATCAAAGGACCAGCCTGTCAGCGCTATCTGAGCAATCCCTGCTTTTCCTTCATCTGCTGTTCACAGCGAAGGTTTCTGACCAAAGGACAATTAACACCAGTGTGACTTCTTCCTAATGCAGAATCTTCTTGGCCAAGCTCCTCTGAGGAAGCCATAATAACACAAGTACTGCAGAAGCAAGCAGTCACACAGGTGTGGGGAGCAGGGATCCTACAGTGTATTCAGAAAGCTCTTTGCGCCTTTGGCTCCGCTTCACAGATCCCTTGTATTATTGCCGGTTGCTGACTATTGCCTTTTTCTCCTTGAACTTGGGGAGTAAGAAAAACCAGCAAAGACACCTCAGTTTCTTTGGAGTGACTTTCCCTTTCCCAGAGATTTGCCCTTTAGCACAGGGATTTTTACTGGTTTTGCCACTTCAAGCATCTGGCTTCTAGCTAGGTCTTCAGCATGAAGTAGAGCAGCCTCTGGGCTGCTTTACCTCATGCCTTGTCAACACGTCCTAGAGGCTGTTCTTACAGCACAGGGTCTGCCAGAGTGCAGGGATCCTGGCGCTCAGCCTTTTCCCACAGATATGCTGGGTGATGGCAGTAAGCATGCTGGCACCAGTACAGGGCAGGGGGAGTTGTGCAGCATTTTAGATCTGCCTGGTTTCAGCAAGTCAGCACTGAAAGTGGCTGCAGCTCAGCTAAGCATCCGAGTCGGAGCATTGGATGTTTGCAGCTTTGTCAGGATGCAGTAATCTGTTTGATCTTGCCTGAGGGTGGATTCCATCTGGCCAGTGGATCTGCTGAAGGAGGATACATAGATGAATTTGAGGAGAGGTCTCACAAGCTTCACTAAAGGGTCCAGTTGAGTTGGAGTTCCTTATGTTGTCTAATCTCCACAGCAGGCAGAATTGGGCACAGGTGTTAAAGGAAGTGCCAGCAGACTTCTCTGACTTGCTTTGCAGTATCAGTTGAGATGTGTAAGTGCAAGATCTTATCCTACAGCTAGACTACAGCCTGTTCCACAAAAGGATGGAAGTTACTGGAGAGAAATGGGAAGGTTATTGGATTTAAACAGACAACAGATCTGGGGTCAAGAATACTGGACCTGTACACTACAGTCTTCTCTCCTGGGCCATGCAAGGAAGCGAGCAAGGAGTAGAGAGGGTATAGACACAGCTACATATCTTCTCCTTTTCTTCACAGAATTTGGTGAATTTGGGGAACAAGAATGACATTTTGTAATTGACTGATTTGATTATGCTCTTTCCTATCAATAGATGTTTCTTGGGGCAAAGCTTTTGTGACCTTTTCTTCAAGTAATGTGTTGTTAAGCCAGCCCCAAGCCATCTTTGAGCCAAAAAGGAACCTGTTAACACAGGTGTTAATAGTAACAGACTGTCTCAGGGCAGGATTTTCAAAAACACTGAAGCAGATGGGGAAAACCCAGAATGATGCAGCTGGAGCAGTACCAGGCCAAAGAAGAATGAGCCTAAAAATCCTACACTTACATAAGATTAAGAATGTCAGCATTGTTTGTGTTTGACAGCAGTGAGAATAAGGAAAGCATAGCTGTGTGGGAGTATAATAATATTTGGCATCACTGGTTTGTTTCTTGCTGCCATGGCAAAGAAGTGTAAGACTGAAACATTACAATAGAATTTGGTAAACACACACAGATCTCTTGTACCTGACTTCATAAAAGCAAAGCTTGCCCTCTAGATATAGGATTTGAAGCCTGAGCTGAGAAAAATAGAGCCAGTCCCACTATGAAGAATTGTTATCAGAGGAAAGAGAATTTATTCCACTGTGTTTAGAATCTTTCTAGAACCTCTCGGAGCTCCGGAGCCTGGAGCCTGAAATCTGTTTCTCATTCTGGCTGAGTGCAAATGCTGGGTTGCAATTTAATTTTATTTTATTTCATTGCTCTGGGAAGTTCTAGGAGCATGGCTAGAATGATTTCACATAGAAAGGAACAAGAGTCATGAAGAATAACATCCCTCTAGATCAAACGCACTAACAAAATGAACGTGCCTTTTGAAAAGTAGCAATTTAAATTATTCCAGGGAAAAGACTTTAAGAATTCATCCTCTCTCTATTTTGACACAGGAAGGGGGGGGGAAAAAGACTTCAGAAGTTTCCAGACATCTTTGATTTCTTCTATCCTTATTTGTTAGCACTAAGACAGACGCATAAGATGCGTTACAAGATGGTTTGGGTTCTTTTTTCGCTGTTTCATTTTGGCATCTCATATCACAGAAGAATTTAGATGGAATAATTGGGAAACACAAATTTCACAACTTGATAGTGAATGCAATGAGGAGCGATGTGTCACAGTGTAGGGAAGCAGGCAGAATCGACAATACATTGCTTGTTTTAAAGCTGGGCCTGGCGCCGCTTTTGTTGGAATGTCACAGCGCTGGAGATGTGAGGAGAGATGCGGTGGCAGAGATTGCAGCTGGCAGCAATCAGGACGAAGGAATGCACCTTTGCAGCCATTTGTGGGTAACAGAACAGCTCCTGCAGTTTGCCATGTCTGAGGTTAATAGGCTCTGCAGACTGCAATGCAGACCCTCACAGAGGGAAGTGCGTTTTTCTAGTGGTTGCTCATATAGCTTTCTCTGTTTTGCAGGGATGTTTAACTTACTCCATATTTATTCCTTTAAGAATTACCAAAAATACAAGTAACTAGATATTTAATTCAAGTTTATTCAGACACCTTTACTAGGGTGTAAAAAGCCCAAATGGGGTAAAGATCCTGTTAGCTCCAAGATCTGTACAATATATGTTGAATGTTGTACTACCAGCATTGTAATCTCAGTGGGAGAGAATGATAAGAGAAAACTTCTCATTCCTGCATTCACTTTGGCTGCCCCATAAATTCAGAGTGGAAAGGTTACTACTGCCTGTCAGAAAGAAAAAGGTCCCCTTATGTTCTACCTGCACAGGCATTCCTAAAACCATGTATCAGGACAGTCTGCAAAAGGGTTAAACAGATGCTGGCCTGGACATACTAGTCCCTTGAAAATGTGTAAATTATGTGTCTGTTACTTTATAATATAATTACTTCTATCTGGCTTTTATATATACAGTAGGCAATCGCCAAAAGAACTATGGAGTTGCAAAAAGATAAAGCAGTTCTTAATTTTGGTTTTTTTTTGATCAAGAAAGGCATACAAGATCTACAGGCAGAAGGCAAGATGAGATCTTGAGCAGGGCACAGAGGAAACAGAGGGAGAACGCGAATGAAGTTTAGTAACTGAGAAAGAAATTAAAGGAGCATTGGTTTCTGAGGCTAATATAGTAGGGACAAAAGTTATTTGCATGTGAAACTCCTGATCTACATCTGTCTCAAAACCAAAAAGCCAAGTAGCATAAAACAGTGTCTAACAGTCAAAACTGCCACATAATTTAGGTGGAATTGAAAAATGTAAAACCTGTACCCTTTTACTCAGCAGATCTCGTAGGGCAGTTGAATTTGTGGTCACTCTGGAGAAGTATGAGACGAAATTTCATTTCCGTTGAAAGACAAGGGTAAACGGCCCGTTCAGTCCAAAATTCCCTTGGATAGCCCCCACAAGATCTTTTTGCTTCTGCTGTGAAGCTAGTGCTGCTGTGAGGATGCTCTGGACTCATTTGCTTCTGCAGCCCCACTTCAGTGACAAAAGGAAAATGATCCAGCTTGATTTTCAGATCCGAACCTGAATTTTCATATCTAACAATTAGGAATCTCCGTCCATCTCCCCATCCAGCTGTAAAATTAACTGATTTTCTCTGTAGGTCTTCAAAAGGTAATAAACATGTAACATAATGATGATTTATTTTTATAGGGTGACTTTTCAGGCTGAAAGTATGATTTTAAAATCAACATTTTGGACCCTCCACTTTTTCCATCGATTTCAGCACACAGTGAACTCTACTTTGTCCTGCCTCATCTGGCTTCCTCTCTACTTTCAGGGAAATCTCTTCTTTTATTCCAAACACAAACATAAATGTCCATGCTCATGTGTATGAGTGTCCAAGCATGAATATGCCATGTTATATATATTTTACATGTGCAGCATTAGATCAAAAATTCTTTTTTTATTCCCAAAGGTTTGCTAGATTTTTTTTTTGACAAATTATTAGTAAAGAATATTTTAAGTGATGCATACTTTCCAGCTGTATTCTGAAAGGTGTGTCTCGTTTAAAATGTGCTGGATTTAAAAAAGAAACAAAGAAAAGAAAAGAGAAAGGGATCATCTGATCAACTGCTCCATTATTCTTCTCTTTTCCTGATCACCTCTGGCCTGGTATGTAGAAATTGGCTGATTTATTTAAATCCCAGGAACTCCCACGGCATATGGATCATAAAGTAGCATTTACAGTGTGCATTGTAACACTTCATCACTACTAGAAAGACTTTGAAAGTAATATGGGTTCATGTTGTTCCAAAAGAAAAAAATGGGGTAAAAGTGTCTCTAATATTAAGATTTACTTTTGAGCTTACTGCTGCAAAATCAATTTTTGGAGAGGAGTGGTATTTTCTGAAGGATAACTGTCACTGAAAAAAAAAAAATCCCCTAACCCAAAAACCCATCCTCAGAAAGTAGTTCTTCAACACTGCCTTTTTTCCCACAGCCTTGTGGAGCCCCCAACCCTGTCTGCAGAAAATGAAAGAGAGAGGGGTGGGATTAATGTGTAATTAAAGGGAATTTGGAAGGCTGAGATGTTGCGGAATGTTAGATCAGTAGCTGGAACAGCATGTGGTGTTCTTTAGGCAGGCTTCATTGAATCCACACAAAAAAAGAAAGAAGGGCTGCTTGCCTGTCTGCTCATTTATCAAACAGCTAGGCTGAACTTTCACAGCTCCACAAAAGTGTTTTACTGTTTGCTGAAGTTTTGCTCCAGAAATTAAAGCTGAACAACCTAGCGACTCTGAGTCTATGCTGCGTTTTTGACATCAGCCACACTGTGCAAAGCTCTTGGAAACCAACGTAGGTCAATTTTTACGTGGTACAAAGGGAAGCTGATTGTACATTTGCTAAAAAAAAATAAAAATAATAAAAAAAAAAAAGCTGAAGAAATGGTCAAATATCTAACATTGTAATGTCTTTATTTATATAGCACCTTTTGATCCAAATACGTGTTCCAGAGCTTTCAGTCATCAATCAGGATTAAATATTTATCACAGTAGCAAAATGGCTCATGGAGGAAAAAAAAATCTATATTATTTAATCAATTACAATTGATGTTTTCTTCTGGTTGAGCAGTTATATTCCATCTTATATTTTCCTTTAATATTAATTGGTGTCCTCCCCAAAGATGAAACATTTAGAAATTTATATAATGAAAATACAATTAAAATAGATTATAAATTAAAAAAGGAAGACGTTCCTTTTCCAAGTGAATCTTCAAGGCTTACTGCAGTCTTTCTTGCATGGCTGTTCTGCCAAAAGAATTTTCCTCCTACTGCGGACCACACTGAGAATTAGGTTCGATTCTGTGAGGTGCTGAGCGCCACCTTTCCAGCAACTACAGCAGAGCTTTTTCATCAGGACTAGCCAGGTTGACAGAGGCTCTGATTACTGAAGGCAAAATCTGCATTCATTAATCCATTTCCTTAGATGCGTCTGGCATTAAAGAAGTTTTGTTTTACAGTAGCAATGTTCTTTTAATCTCTGCTGACAAACTAGAGTCCAGATTCCTGATGATACCCTGCTGTTTCTGAGATGCACTTGTTTCCACAGAGGATAAATTCATTACGAGCTATCTTTACAAATGCAATAGTGTAGTTCCTGGTACAAGTGGTGCACCTGTCAAATACCAGAATCTTTTCAGGGAGTCATATTTTAGAAAAAGGAATATTTAATGGCAGGGTTGTGAAGGTCTTTAAAGGACAGTGGCCACCAAAATTCTCAAAGGGGGAGTATCCTCTATTTGCTGCAAACCCAAGTTCGTTGATCCTGCAAACTGGCATAAATAAATAGTAGGCCAATTCTAAGTACAATCCTCTTTAGTTTAGCGGCAGAAGTGAGCTTAGATTTTTAAGGGAATGTATTCTACTCTAGTAACTTCAGACAGTCTTTATTTAAATTAGCGGTAGATAATGCAATGATACTGAATTTTGAAGTCTCTTTCCCCTCTTTCAGTAACGGAAAAAATCGAAACCTTGATTTCTGATTTCACCTGCCATGTATTTTTCTGACGTTGCAGTATGTTTTTTCTGCTTTTCTGTCTTCACAGTCTATATTAAATTTAGTATTAGAAAATGAACTTTTCATTTTTTTCTAATACTAGTTCTATTTATTTGCAGATAATAAGGCAACAGTTTCCTCAGCTAACGACAAGAAGACTTGGAACCAGAGGCCAATCAAAGTAAGCAGTTTATGGTATTATTATCATTTCACACAGGGCTCCATTTAGCTCTGGCTTTACTGATTAGAATAGTATAAGATCAGGGAATAATTTGTCTGGTTGGGGACTTAAAACCTAGCTTTGAATGAGGCTGTATTGTAGTCTTTACTTGGTCTTGTTGATTCAGTGGTGATCCTGCAAAGGTAATCTAATGGAGGCCTCATACTGATTTCATCAGCAATATTTTCCATATTGTTCCTAGAGTGTTTTTCGTCTCAACTCACTTTACACAACGTAAAGGACATACTCATCCAGAACTAATGGAGCTGCTGCTAGAGGCTGGGAAATGACAGCTGGTTAACATAATGTTTCAGTTTAGAGGACAAGTGGCACAAAGCTATCTGGAGTTTAGGAACGTACATTGGCCTAAGCTGAAATTGTCCACAAACCTGGATCTAACCACCATTTTACCTGTGTAGTGAAATCCAATGTATCTTTAAGTGATCAAAGAACTATTTTTTTTTGCTTTATGCAAAAGATAGTACTTGCTGGAAACAGTTCATCCTAATTGTACAATGAGAAAATGGATTCAGAAAGAACAATGCACTTCCTGGAGTATTTGACTTTTTCCAATTGTTGACAAGATGTGATTCTACCAATTTTTAAAGAGGATACAGTGATGGTTTTATACTTTCTTTTCTGGTTGTGGACACCATTAAATTTTTCCAAACGCCATTTGAATGTTTTTATGGCAAACATAAGTCCACTTAAAAAAAAAAAAAAATGTGCTTTTCTTGATTAGCTTTCACAGAATCCTACAGGGCAGTCTAAGGGTAGTTTCTGTAGATCACAAGTGGAAAACTATGGAGGAGGAAATGAAAATCTGGGACAATGTGTTTGCAAAATTTTGTTGGTAAAGCTTCTCATTTGAAACAAAGCCTAGAAACGCAGTATTGCTAAATGCTGAGAAACAAATATTCTGTGAGAATTGAATGTACATACTAAAGCTTTAAAGGGAAAAAAAAAAAGATGCTAAAAGAAATGCCGTTAAAATTGACTTTACTGTGCTCTTCTAAGAAGTGGTCCCTGCCAAGCAGTAGCTCTTTGATGGGACCGAATGTCCTCTCCCCCATCTTGAGATTCTCTTGATTTTTATAATTAAGCTTTCTTTTTCTAGAGCAGCCATATTTAAGCAGCTGATTGAAATTTGAAATCTCTTCCCAAATGCAAATTCAGAGCTACCATAACATCACTCATAACAAAGCTACCAGAAATCTCTCAGATGCAAATTCTGGGATAGTTCAACAGCATATCAGGAAAGCCTGATATGTCCAGACTCAGAGAATCAGGATTTAGAACTGAATGTAAGTGCTGTGGAGGTTCATAAAGACGGAGTGAAAGCATGCACAAGTTGCTTTACGGAAGCATTCATATAAGAGTACCCTCTGTCAGCCTTTAGATCACTCTGACATTGGCTACAACTTTGTTATTTGTCTTCCCACTTCATGAAAGGAATGAGCACTGCTGTATTTCCAAGCTTGAGCTCCTCCCGCAGTTCCAGGAGTGTCTTGGAGGGGCAAGATACTCTTGGTCTGCTGACTGAAGGTGTCTTGCATCTCCAAAATCTACGTCTCTTTACTCTCAGTGAAGCTAAAAATCAATGAGACTTCATTTTTCTTGCACATCTTCCCCCTAACCTTCATGCCTATCAAAAGGGCTTTCAGGTCACCTACTCCTCTCATGCCACCTTTGCAAAGTTTCTGCTCCCTATCTAGCAAAGAAGCAGGGGTTTCTGTAAAGCACGCTGTCTGTGCTCTGCAAAATCCTTGGTCACTGAGAGCCCCTGGTCACCCCTGTGAGGGAGTTCATAGTCACTCAAATTGCACAGCATCAGTAGATATGAAATTGAGTTCTTCTGTTCTGAAAGAGGATGCCTACATCTTCGTCAGTGGTTAACACCCCAAGCAATGTAGCATACAGAGGAGCCATTCTCATCCGATCCAGTGGAGAGGTGTAAACACACACACACTATACGCATGCTGTGCTTCTCTAGAACAAACACACTCCTTGCTAGACCCAGCACAGCTGTAACTGAGCTCTGGTTTTGTTTTCAGAAACATCTGACTGCACTCCAATTAACTGTTATGTAAAGAAATTACTTCAGGCATTAACACTTCAGTCCCTTCTTTGCCAACTGGGCTGACCAGTTGCTGCCAGTATGATTTTCATTCCCCGTCCCTGGTACTGCTAAAGGAAATTCAGCCATAGCAGTGGTTAAGATTATCCGACTTCACCCTTTCCTGCCTTCGGTCTTCTTGCAGCATGGCTGCCTTGTAACATTACAAAGTTCAGAGCTACAATGGTGCCATACTCGTGGTCATCAGTTGTGAGGCTTTCTTTTTTGCAGCTAGGTTTGTTGCTGTAAGCATGCAGCTGTTCTCTATTGCGCTGAGCTTAAAAATAGTTCCACTGCAGGTGAGCCAGGAGAAGGCAGCTAAACATAAAAGCCAATTTCTTTCTGTACTTTAGTTTAGAACTCTTGAATTATGCGCACAAGAAGTTAGTTAAACCAATAGAAACTATATGGCGTGAAGGGAATTTTGCTTCTTTCTTGAAAGGAGTGCTGCAGATACTGGATCCATGAGAGGAAAAAGCATTGTTTGCCACAAAAATGATTGTGTTGTCTGCATGTTACTCTTCTACAGATCAAACTTTCAAGCCCTGTTTATTGAATTAAGTTGTAGCTTTTCTGATAGAAATATAGGAAAGTGCTTGGAAAAGAATCTTAGTAAACTTCACCAAGTGAGTTTTTGCTATTTGGTATGGTAAAATTGCTGACGGAGGAAGGTTTCTGGAAACATTTCAGAGTTAATTTGGCTATTGCTGTATATACAATTTTGAAGCTACCTGGAAAACTCTTATGTAGTTTACTGCCAAGTGCAAAATACCAGAAATTAATAATGCACTGTGAAATTCTACTACATTTTCCAGGCTTTCATTCATTTTTTTTCTTGAACTGATTTAGGAGGAAACTTCATATGAGACTGCCCACTGTTTAAATTACACAAACCTCTCAGTCCATCTAGAACTTTTGCAGTCCTACTTGCTGTGACCTTCTCCCTTTCTTTCCCTCTTCCCTCAGCAATATGTGGTGCCAGCTCCCTGTTAGCATTTCCTTTCGGTTTCCCCAGCCCCAGACGTACCACACAGGACATATGTGAGCTTTATGGATCTGATGTGCAGGGCATACATGACAGCTGCTAGAGACAAAACTGGGGACTTGAACTGCAAGCTGGAATTGTTACCATTCAGGGTGAAAAGCCAAACTTCTGCAGCTGGTGTTATAACCCCAGTGTTAGCACAAACTTGCTATTAGCTGTCTGTAAGAGGTTAGGACCTATCTGATTTCTGGTGTGGAATACACGGTTTGGCCTGAGTCCTGATGGGCAGATTTGGAGCAGACAGTGTGGCTTTCTAAGATATTGAAGCTAGGAAATCCCATTCATACCATGTCAGCTTAATGTTTTAATCAGTCTCCTCTGAATTATTTAATATTGAGTTCAAGATAGCTTTTATTTTTAATAGACAGCACGGAACATCCTCAGCAGGCATGGCAAGGGAGCCAAGTATTAGAAGGCTGCTACAGCTCCCCAGGCCTCCTCTCAGCCCATCTGTGCTGGTAGACAAGATTAGGGTTTCCAGCTCTTTGCCACCGCTTTCTTCTGGAGATTGACATATACTGATTTGTGGGTGAACGACCATGAGTGAGGAAAGTCACCTGAGTTAGTTTAAACTACCATCACTTAGACGCTACTCTTTCACTAATTTAATTGATGACCTTTGTAAAGCCATCTGATTTTGCCTAAAGCAAACTAGGGTCCATTCAAAGGAAAAGATCTGCTGGCAGCATTCTGAAATCAGTAACTGCCTGGGGAGTACAACAAACATCCAGAGACTGTAACTTCTCCTACCACCATAGTGGGATCCAGAAGACAGTGTCTTATCACGGTCTGATCTGCTTTTGATAGGCTGTAAGGAGAGAACTGGAAGATCATTGAAAATTCCCTCTAGGAAAGTAGAATGAATCAAAGATATACAAGCAATAAAGTCTTGTGATGCCTTTTGTAATAATTAAAAATTTAGCTGATGGGTTGGTGGAGCTTACAGCTGACAAACTGGAGTAAAAGCTAGCAAATTATGGAAGGAATAAGATTGCCTTTGCTGCTTTGGTTCAAGGGTTAAACTTGGATAATCAGTGCTTCCATTAACACCTATAATAAAGCTAAGCTGTAGCGCAGACTTGTGCCAAAAGGTCACCAATCCATTTTTATAGCACAGCCACTCTGTGTAAGTCCCACTGCGGTCTGCACAGACACAATTACAGTGTTGTGTACTGTCCCTCACTGCTCTAAGCCCAGTGCTGATGGTAAGTTGTGGAGCAAGTAATTTTGAACTGTACATTTCCTACTGTTCATTCCTTTCCAGCACAAGTCTTTTTCCCGCCCCTCTTTTCATTGAGATGTTTTCAATTTTTCAAACATTTCCGATCAACTAATTTGCAGTAAAGACTTGTGCTTTTCAGGGATCAAACCAACCCTCAACAGTCTGACAATCGGGGAGCTGAAATAACAACAGAAGGGGAAGTCCAGAGGGTCTGTACCTCTGCTTATTGCTAAAATAAAGGAGCAGCTGCGCGGCAGTGTTCTGCCAACAAGTAGCTTTAGGATGCATTTTTTTTTTTTATAAGAAGAAAAAAAAAAATCAAAATCTCTTATTCTCCTGCCCTGCAACAGTGTCAGCTTTATTAACTCTGAAGAGAGCTACTTTTACCAGGAGGAATGAGAATTGGAAGCCCAATATATAATCGCAATGTTCTGCTACTGAATCAATTCCTGTTAATAATACATAAAGAATTCCATAGTCTGTTTTGTTGTAGAAATCATTAGCATTATCAGTTTCTCTTACCCCATATCTTTTTTTGTTCTGATTTTCAAACAATCTGCTTTATAAAATATACATCTCTATGTATCAGGTACCATTATTATGGAATTGCAGTGAAAGAAAACTCCCAGTATTATGATGTGATGTATTCTAAAAAAGGAGCAGCCTGGGTCAATGAAACAGGAAAAAAAGAAGTAACCAAACAGACAGTGGCGTATTCACCACGATCCAAACTGGGAACATTGCTGCCAGAGTTTCCAAATGTCAAAGATCTAAATCTGCCAGCCAGTCTGCCAGAGGAGAAGGTAACACTTTGGAAATCTTTTCTTGGCTTGTCTTGGTTTTTTTTCCCCTGCTCTGGGTGAAAGCTTTATCTAAAATATAAAGACTTTAAATTAGAGTAAGTTTAATAATGCTTTGACTTTATTGATGGAGGACTTAATTACTTCATATAATAGGAAGAAATATCTTCCCCTAAAATAGGTAGCTGACACTGTAATCTGTACAGTATTTCTAAACACTGTGCCTATTTTGTTTCAAAGTTACATTGCAGCTGGCGAGGTTTGAGGGGAACAGTTTTTGCAATATGTTGTAGCTCTTTAACCTGTGAACATATTTATGTCAAACTGCAAAATGGTTCTGATGCTTTCTTCAGCAGAGAAGGACTCAGTGCATTTCATGTACTTTTTGACTAGAAATTAAGAGAATCCTATCTGCACATACAAGTGCTCTGGCTGCTCCATGGCTGAGCTTGCTAGTTTTCGGATGCTATTCACATGTGTAGTATCAATGTAAAGTGGACAAAAGAATAGGGTTTTATAGTTCTTTATATCCTAATTAGGGCCACATTCTTGTCTTTGATCTCACTGAGGCTTTTTGCTCCTCTTACATTTGAAGAATTCCCATTGACATAGAAAAATCCAAGTATTCAAAGGGAGAATTTACTTTTAAGAAGAAAACTCATCTTAAAGATAATCTAACTAGTCTAACTAGACTCTGATTTCATTATTTTTGCAATTGTGCATAGGTAAGGTAAGAAAAAAATTACTTTTTTGTGCTCTATATTCTGATAGTTTTAAAAGTGGTTTTCTTAAAGTAGAATGAGCTTTTGTGTGTCTCCCTCTCATTCTTTTTCAGGTTTCTACCTTTATTATGATGTATAGAACTCACTGTCAGAGGATACTAGACACTGTAATAAGAGCAAACTTTGATGAGGTATGGTTGGAAACTACAGCTGTAATTTAATGATACATAAGGTATTAATGGATCTGAGAGCTCACTTTGAATGTGATATTACAAACTTATGGTTTTGTGGTGGCCAGTCCTTTTCATGAATAATGAACAATAGCTATACTTGAGTACATAATATGTGACCAACAGCGTTAAATCTCACTTGTAACATTGTGCAAGTCAGAGGAACAAAGGCAATGGGAATGTTTTTGTCTCTCCATTCTCCAGCAGGATTAAGGTAGTGATATTCCCTTACAAGATGTTGGACAATCCAGTTGTTACAACTCAAGAAGTGTGTCCACCGCCACTTTTCTGAGCTTTGAGTTGGGACTGAGATTGGTTTGAAGAAATTCCTCTGAGTGTTGAGCATCAGATGGCACAGGGCAGTGGGGGTCCCAGACGTCGCAGAAAGCTGTAGCTGAAGTCTCCAATTGCTGCAGTGCAGCTAGGAAAACACACACTGCTCAGCAGCAGGTACAATCCATCAGAGATGGATGAGGTTCATACCTGCTGCATATCTGACTAGATCTCAGGGTTTTCTGGCAGTGCATGCAGACAGTCCTATAATTAGAGCTGAAAAATAAAGCATTACTGGAAGGAAAGCAGTTTTATGTTATCTGTGGAGAAAGCCTCTAGTCCAGAAAAATGTATCTCGCTATAGAGATGCTGAGAGCCTGATTCAAATATGACATACAGGTCCTAGAAAAAGTCAAAGGAAACAGGACTTTTGACTCTGCCTTCTGAACAATGGTAAGGAATTCCCTGCTTTTTTTCCTCTCACTGTTTCATTCTCTCAAACTCTTCTGATTTAAATCTGAGGCTCTTTTAAGTCATTGTACCCAGTCTAGATGTTTCCACTTGAGAGAAATGTGTTATACATATTCAATAAGTTTTGCTAGATGTGCCTCAATACTTTAAGAGCAGGATGTTGTATTTTGTTAGGGAATCTATTTGTCAGGATCAATGGTGGGCAAGGGGCTGAGCAGCAACAATGTAGAAATGGCAAGTATTCTTTACTGCACCTGGTGTGGTTACTTATTTCAGTACAGATTGTATGCAACAGGTTATCACTTATGAATGCTGGTGTTCTGACCCCTGTAGAACTGATCATATCTTTCATTGAATAGCACCTTTGTTTCCTAAATGAAATTTTTCAGGAGTATATTTTGCTGTAACTGAAATCTCCTCCCACTTTCTTTTTTGTCTTTCTCCTCTTTCCTTCATAGTGGAGGAAAGAAGAAATCCAAAAGTGTAGTCTGTCTTTCAAATGAAGACGGAAAATGGTATATTGACCCCTGTAAGCCATGTGTTATCCTCCTCTCCCTCCCTACACCAAGCCCTAGATTGCATTACTTTGTATACAGAGACAGAGAGCAAAGAGACAGAAAAAGGCTTGATGTGGAAGCCAAAGAGTTACACTGACCACCCATTGACGAAAGGTAAAAATAAGGTGGTTCCCATGGGTGTCTCTACTGCAGTAACACAAAGACCCTGTCACCAACTCAGTGTCTCCTCGCCCTTTGGTTGATTATCCCATTGTGCGTTGCATTATAGTGTAAGCCTGTCTAGTTAAAGAATATGCCTTGCCTGTGTTGTACAGCTTCAGTCCAGCTCTGTGGCTGAAACAAATGCTATATAAGCGGGGTCATTTAAGGAAATTGGTATTTGTGGCCTTTGATTATTTTCACTTAAACATTCCTACTTCTTCTTGTGATTTCAGGTTCAAAGTTTTCTTCTGCACTTTTGGCAAGGGATGCCTCCTCATATGCTGCCAGTATTGGGTTCCTCAACTGTAGTGAATATAGTGGGAGTTTGTGATTCAATTCTGTACAAAGCAATTTCTGGAGTTTTAATGCCAACGGTACTACAAGCATTACCTGACAGGTCAGTATAGCTAGCAGCACTGACCGCTTTTAGCTCAGCTGTCTTTGTTATATATCTTTTCTTCAAGAATGGCACCAGGTCTCAGAAAGCTGCTTGCTGCCACCTGTTTCCTGAGTTTAAATCACGGTGTCAATTCAAAGGAGTTGAAGAGCTGATATGTTCCTGAAGAGATGCTCAGATTTTAACAGGACTTGCACTGTGAAAAACTTGTCATTTTTTGTGTGATAAAGGATACCACCTTCTTCTTTGGCTTATTAACATGAAGCTGATAGTCGTGTCCCAACTTTCAGGTAACGTTAGAAATCTGCAGGCTGCAGTTGCTACATTGTCTTCTGAAAATTTCAGACACTTGTCTGCTAGTCTGGGATAACAGCAGAACAGTATTCTGAATTACAGTGACAACAGGAGCTGGCCTGGCTGCTTTGTTTGTAAATACTCACATGCATATTCAGACACTGCAAACTAAGCATTTGTCTCCATTTATACTCCTGGAACCCAATTGTTATTCTGCTTGCCAGGAGTATAAAACACAAAGATCATACTTGTGAAGTCTTGGACAAGCTGTTTTAGTTTAAATGCGATCCTATGAAGAACAGATGCATGCTTATTTTAGCATCGCTTTATTAGTATTAACAAGTGTTTGTCTCCTTTGTTTCAAAGCCAAATTCACTTTTCCATTCCACGTGGTAGATCCCAGCTGTGCTCTTCCTACCTAGAGCTCATGTGAGTCCAAGAGGGTTTGTTTATATAGGTAAAGCAGGACAGAGATCAGCAGTTCGCATCAAGAAGTGTAGTCACTGCAGTTAACCTGTTTCCCCCTTTGATTTTCTCAGTATGAGAATCAGGAAACTCTCTTTTCTAAATAAATACCTATACCTTTGGTATTATTTGATGCTTTCCTGAAGTTGAATGATCTGTGAAGAATATTGGTCTAGGAGTTTCATATTTGTGCTGTATATTTGGCCTTCAAGATTTTAAATCAGCTCTAATTATGGCAAATGTTTTCAAGATGTTGTTCTGCTCTCCTATGCACACTGTATGACTGCTAAAGTACAAGCAAAGTATATTTTCCACAAGAAACCTGTTATAAGCATGGGCTTTCCTTGATAAGACATGTACATTTTTACAGGCTTTGCCCCTCACCCCGTCAAATCTATTTCATTGGAAGGATTAAACAGAACAGCAGTCCTTTTCTCAAGCTGCTTAGTTCTTTCATACCAAATAAGGAGAGACTTGAGTGTGAATATAGACTTTTGTAATGCATATAAAGGGCCAGATTGTGGCTATTAAGCCATAGCCTGCACTGGAGGGGGTGAAGAAGGGTCTCATTGCAATGGAAGCTCCTGAAGGAAATCTTGCTGACTCAGCCAGAATCCTCTGAGGGACTTCCTGGGAATAAACGTTGGCTGTCCAGAAATGCCACTTTTTAGTGGGTACAGCAGTTGTCATCCATCTGCTGTCCTGTTAGGTGTCTGAATGGAACAGAGCAGGCCTACAGCCGTGTTTGTTTTACCAGCTCTGTCCTCAGCACGGAGCGTTAGGAGTACAAATGGAAAAAACTGCCTGGCTGAAAGAAGGAGAGTTCTTTGCATCTTTCCTCTCTCATCTGCGTATCTCGAGTATTGCTACAGGCAGTGCTGCTCATTCTGGCAGAACCAACTCTTAGGATCTCCTGCACAACACCCTGCAATTTTTCCTGGAAACTGTCATTTTATCCTGAGCAATTCCACAAAGAAGGGCAGAAGAAGCTGCCTACCAAGTTTAGCAGGAAATGATGGAGCCATCAGGAAAGGGCAGTAAGGGAGAAGAGAGAGACCTTCCTTGTCTGGGAAAGTTCCTGCTCTGTGCAGAGCTGAGCAGCCAGGTCCTGCTACACCCCCACTCCCCCCACCTGCATGGGCTTGGCCTGGAAATTCCTCCCCACCATCACCACCCACTCACTGGCTCCAGCCTGCAGCACAGTTGGTTGTTGCTTCACTTGCACATCCCTGTGTACAGCTGTGTAAATGTGGGTACAGCTGAGCTGAAATCCAAAGCTTGATCTATTGTTTTCTTTAAGCAATTGTGATTACATGTTTTTGTATTGATACAGAATGGGAGTGAATTTATTTCAAGCTAAGAATGCTGTTTGCAAGCATGAATGCAGTGCAGTACAGAGACTTTCACTGTTCATGAGGTTTTGATCATGGTGATAATTTTTCATTTTCCTGCAAAAATTTTCAGAAGTTTTTTTTCATGCCTACAAACCAAAATGTCAGCAACTCTGCATAACAGTGAGTTGTAAATAACTGAACCGTAGTCTTCACATGTTCACAGATTTTATAGTATAAAGCATATAGTGATTTCTCTTTTCAGTTTGACACAGGTGATCCGAAAGTTTGCAAAGCAGCTGGATGAATGGCTGAAAGTAGCTCTCCATGATTTACCAGAAAACCTACGAAATATCAAATTTGAATGTATGTATTGCCCAATCTCTCTCCTATTAATGTGGAATGTATATAGTGTTTATTGATTGCCAATTAATTGGAAGTGAGACTTGTGTTCTTTTAGGAATTAAAAGTGTCAGGATTCTAAATCTTGTATTCACTTAAAATCACTACTTGTTCATTTTAAATCAAACCAATTTGACTTAGTGAACTGAGGCACTGCTCAAAATGAGAAGAATTGCTTTTCCTTGCTTGTGGATTCAGATAAGAAATTAATTTTGTTGATAGTAAGCAAACATTAGGGATGATATTAGGCAAAGGAAATTATTAAACAAACCTTTAGGCTACCACAATTTGAATACAGCTTGAGGCCCTTGCTGAAAAAAGTGCCAGAGTTAAAAATGAAGGAGATCAAATTACCCTGTCACCACAGGAAAGGGCACTAGTCCTTTTCAGACGTGCTTTGTAGATGCCTGCAGTGCACATCACCTATTGATAAAGCCTGCTTTATTTCACGGCTCTCAATTCTTTGCCTTTCATGAGCACTAAATTCCACACCACAAAGTTCAAGGAAGAAAAAAAACTAATTTAGGAGAAGGATTAACTATTTTGATCAGCATGGAAAATTAGTGTATGTTTTACTGAGAACAGTCAGAATGTAAATTGGACAACTCTTTTTTTTAGCTTTTTTGTGTTCTTATTTATTTTAAAACTTACACAAAGTCACAGCTGAGAATATGCTTTATCACATCTTTATCAGTTCAAAAATATTGAGAATCTGCAACAACAAATTTTTTTCTGATCTTATAGGGAGAAAGAGATGGACAATGCACTTTCTAGTCATTCTCAATCTGTACTCCTTAACTGCCTCCATTACAGAACAGAAGGGAAACCTATCACATCTAAGGCCTGTTTGGATAAACCTACAAGTCTTTGGTGATTTTAGTATAAGGAAAAACTTGAGTGCATGCTACCTTTTACATGAGCCTTTGTCACTTCTGCAGTTGTTTCCTCCTTATTAGAATTTGCGGTAGCATACACAGTCAATGGGGGCACTGACAGGAGTGACTGCAAACCTAGGACATGTCTGCAGTTCCCGAGTCACTGATTTCAGACAAAAGATACATAATACAGCATTTTAAAAGTTGATTTTCCAGGTATAGGAAATATCTTAATACAAGGTCCATATTACTTGGAAAGAGGTAAAATAGGAGCAGAGGACTGGCAAGTACCTCCTGGGCCATATTATGCCATAGCATATTGGTACATCCTGTAATCTCTTTCAGAAACTTTGATCAAATTCTACGTGAAACTGTATCAGATTTTAGCTCCTACTAGTACAGTCAGAAGAATCCTCCAAAACTTGTTTGTGTTAAGACTTAGCAACCTTTTCCAATCTCCACATGTAATGTAGCTGTCAGTATTTTATGCCCATTTGTTCTTGCACCAACATTTTTCTTTCTGTTAAACAGTTCTTTCTGGTCTTCAGTTCCTTTGTGTGTCAAGAGAAAATTTGCTATGCTGGACAAGCAAAGCTCTTCCATTGTCCTCTGCATTTCTCTTGTTGTCTCATTATTCACAGCATCTATAAATCATGGTTTGTAATATGCCTCAGTAAAACCGATTGAGCATCCAGATTTAAGGGTTTAGGTCAAGGTTTAAACTAAGTTAAAACTGGGCCATTTGAATGAACTTTACATAGCCACAACTGTATATAGGAAACCGGATATCTTTTTTTGGTTCTTGTTTTAATTGAGTATTTTCAGAATTAATTTTCTTTATTTAGCACAGTATGTAAATATGTATCTCTTCTTTCCTGTAGTGTCCAGAAGATTCTCACAAATACTCCGGCGACAGACATCACTAAATCATCTCTGCCAAGTAAGTATTTCAGTTATCCAAGTTTTCTGAATGCCATTTTTACTGACTTTTCAAATAATTTTATGAATTGGCAGGCTGGACTTTATCCAAAGAGGAAGAGATCATGGTAGCAGTCTGTCTCCAATATTTTTTCTGACCATCTTTACAAAATGAAAAAGTAATCAGCAAAAAATGCTTTTCTAGACAACTGGCAACCCCCAGTCTTTAAGTTCAGCAGGGTACTTTTATGAAACAAAATTATTATCTGATTTAAAGAGATGGTTCGTTTCCAGGAAATAAATGAGAGGCATTCCATTGATTTCAGAGCAGTTTGTATTAGGCCTACTGCAAAGCAAGAAAAATATCTATATGTCTGCCAATAAATTCCAAGTCTAAAAGTATATTACAAATCAAAATTAAATGCAAATTAGTAAAAGACAAAATTGTTAAACCACTGGGATTTTAAACAGAAATATTCTTGCAACCATAGCAGGTGTATATGAAAACCAGTCTGAAGTGTTTGTTTTTCACCAGTCAGTTAAGATCAAAATTACCTATCAAAAAATCATGAGGCCAAATTCTGAGTAGTATAAGAAGAGGGAGAATACATTGAACTTATTAAAATTTCACCCATGTGTCGGAGCAGACAGTTTCTTTTCCCTGTCACACTGAAACTCCACTTTTGGAAGGTGTGTCCAACACCCCAGGTTAACTCTCTGAGTGGTGAAGCCCACAGGAAGAAATTCTAGGTAAAAGAACCCACTCCTGCAAGGACTTCTTTGTAGATTTCTTCCTCCATTATTTTAGTGGTGGAGGCAGAGATACCAGTGCTACCTTTCCCCAGAGGTGGTGGATCGTCACTGAACTTTGGAGGTCCATAGCGATTCAGAGGAAATCAAGATACAGAGACCGCAACTTTCTGCATCAGACCTGGGATGAAACAGTTTACTTACATGAAGGACTCTTCAAATGCGTCGTTTCTTTGGGGAAGCTGATAAACTTAGTGTGGGTTATCATCTCTGCCTAACTTACAGAGATCTGGTGTATGTTATACGACTATGACTTTGTGTCACTTCCTTTCCTCTCACCCCCTCCTCCCCATTATCAACAGCAGACCCCTGTCTCAACCAGCTGGGAAGCAGATCTGATGCAGGGGCAAATGAGCTTTAACCTTTTCATGTGGATGAGGGGAAGAATGAGAGTCTTCATGGTTTGGAAGAGGGGAGGGTGCAAGCCTGAGTGGGATTTGTTTGTGTTGATTTTTCATGTTGCTTTTTGGTTTTGAACTGAAGCTGGTCAAGAAAACCAACAGAGCTGTTAGAGATTGAGGAGTCTAGCAACAGCAGCACCAGATTAGGGTTGTTCGTCAGGGTTTGTGGTGGTTGCAATCAAAATACTTGCAGCTGATTAAAGTAGACAAAATGACTCCGGAGTTCTCTGTGTTTAGAGGGCCCTGTAATGTCCATAAGACATCAAGATTGTGGGTGGGGGTTCATGAGGCGAATCAACTTAGTGAGCCTAGCTAAGAAAGCATAAAAGCGGATAATGCCTATTTTTTAACCTAATAAACCATGAACTAATTAATAGATTGGATTGGATTACAGGCATCAAGAACGGTGATCCACAGTGCAGACATCACATTTCAAATGCTGGAGGACTGGAGGAATGTGGATCTGAATAGCATTACCAAACAAACCCTCTATACTATGGAGGACTCACGGGAAGAACACAGAAAGCTCATCATACAATGTAAGAGCAGAACCCTCAGATAAAGCCAGGTGAACTTGGTTTCCTGCTGGAAACAAAGCTCAGTGAAAGAAACACTGTTTTTGCAGCCATTGATTTGCTTGGAGGCTTAAGATAAATATAGAGACATTTATCAAAATGTAAAGCAAAGCCCTGTCAAGGGCTTATATTTTGAGGCATAGATCTTGGCGCTCTTCCATTAACAAGCTTCTTTCTAGTATCCACAACAGCCAATGGCACAAAACTTGCACCCAAATTCGGGAGGATTTTTTTCCATGAACTTGAGCAAGATAGATCTCTGAGTTAACAATTGAATCTGATAAAGTCCAGTCTCTCCTGCTGAAGAATTGAAGGAGAATTGTCTTTTGAATGGCTTTGACAATAAAGTGGCTGTGTATTTGAGTCCCTTGTAAACTTTTATTTATAAAATCTCCATTTTACACAGTATTTTTGTGAACAAGGTCATTTCATGGGGTAAGCTTTTAACCTGAACTTTTACGAGTAAGTAGAAGTCCCATATTGAGCAAGCTCATTGGCTAATTTAGATTCTGCCTAGTATAGCAAAGGGCAAGAACTGAAAAGTGACTTTGGAGATGTGGCCAAATTGGTTTTAGAGTCAAAGATCTTTTGCAAATATAAAATTTAACTTGCATTGTCCAGCAAGTATGTGTGGTTGTAAGCTTAGGTGAGGGCCTTGGCATTCTGTTAACTCTTATTTCCAGCAAGAGGTGCTTGACACTCTTTCCTCTCTTTCTTAACCCTTGATCCATTTCCTGACATGGCCTTCTTCCCTTTAGAGGAGACAGATAGAAACTTGATGTGGCAGTAGGGGAGGTAGCATATAGTGAGACTGGAGTCCAGAAGCTGGGTGCATCCTTCTGTCATCTGTTATGTTTTCAACGCCTACCCAACATCCTCCCGCTGGCCATGAAAGAAATAGTTCTAAAAGTCATAATCCCTAGTAGCAGCAACAGTATTGGCTCTCATTCAGAAATTCTTTGCTGTTTAGGAAAGCTTTTTGTACATGTGCTAATTATTTAAATACAAACTTAAGTGTAATAAAATAAAATGTAATTTTCCTGAATGCTAATGGATTTGAACATACTTTTTCACATTTTAGGCCCATATAGTCCAAAAAACAAATACTCAGAAATGATAACCTAATATGAACGTTCATTGTGAGATGGGATTCCACTGAGATGTGCGGATATGTATAGAGATTATGCTAGAATTTAGTTAGGGCTTTTTTCCCCCCATCTTTGATGTTTATCCTACTTGCCCAAAGAACTTTTCAAAGATCACTCTCTGTATGATATGAAGTTAAGACCTGCTTTTGCATTCTAGATATTAAAAATCATGAAAGTACAATTTCCAGCTACTGTAACTGGAAAAAAAATTACAAGCCTATAAGCAAGCTTAGAGAAAAACAGAGAAAAGTCACTGGGTATTAGAGAAGCTCTTTCCTGCTCTGCTGTGGTAGCTGTCTCTGACTTGGTTTCTGCTTTATTCCCTCTTTCTGAGATCCTCAGTTGCTAAAGGCTGAAGAGTTACGTTTCTCAAATAGGTTGTTGTACACAGTTGCATTGCTCCAGAAGAAAAGCAGGCAACTGATTTGTTTTTCCACTCTTGCTCCCCTCTTTGCACAGCATATGAATTACTTCCTCTGTTGTATCAGGCAGCTTATGTGCAGCCAAATACTCAGGTAAGAAGACAACATTTAGATTTCTCTGTGATGCTGTTCTGAATAAAGGTAAAGCAATGAAACAAGATAAGGGTGGTCCAAATATTCTTATTTGCCTTCTTCCCCAACTAATGTTTCTGACCATCCAGCCTTTGCAAGTCTAAGTTAAACAAAGTTAGAGTCAGATGTGAAGCAAATGCATTTCTGCTCGTCCTGCTGATCCAACTTAGAGACCAGGGAGCTTGTTCTTTACATTATTGTCGGAGAGCCTCTCTGGCTCACTTCTCTAGCTATCATCTCTACGCTTTGCCTTGTCCATCTCCTTCACTGTCTTTCCTATGGTGGGAAATTTCTTCCTTCTGTTATCTATAATTGAGCATAAATGAAAATGCTTAGCACATTTAGATCATCCTGTAACACAGCAGGTAGAAAATATCTTTCTTCTCAACTTACCGGGCCTTTTATTTTAGCTGAGTTGAAGAATAGTTTCTTAAGGTGTCAAAGCACAGGAGTCTTTGTCTTCCAGACATTGATTCTCATAAATAAACCAGACACTTGCAGTTTTAAGACCTGCAGTTGAATGACTTGATCATTTCTACTTTCTACATTTCTACATTCTTTATATGAATGTATATACTTGGGAGAGGTTAAAAAGTATACAGGTTACTTTCTGAAACACTTCTTGATAAATGAAGTATAGCATTTGTGCATTGGTAGCAATTTGTTTTGAAGAAGTGAGTTTATGGAATTTCTTTGTGTGCGTGTCTGGCATTGTAAATAGATGATTTGCAGCAGTTAAATCACATTTTTGCAACTAAAGCATTGTACAGATGAGAGCCCTATCAACAATACTCATCCACTTGGTGCTTAGAAGATTCTTTATGCATATCTAAATCAATTTCATGCATGACCTTTTTTCATCACCAGGGTCAAGGCCTAGCATTGCACTCTTCATAGAGAACACCATAAATGTTTCACTTCCGGGCACACCAGACAGCTGAAGCTCAAATCAAAAGATTAATTGTAAACAATAGGTCCTGAATTGCCTATGTTAAAATACCACTTCCAATGACTCCATTACTTTCAGTAGAAACAAGATAAGAAACCAAGCAACCTTACTGGGTCAGCACCAAGAAAGATGCATTTGTTCTGGCTAGGCAATCTATCATAAAAATGACAGCAAACTTTTGATGCTATTGGCACCTTTTTTGTGATTTGTTTCTCTTTTGTTCAAATTGGAATCCAAGTACTGAGGTGGGCTATTTTTATTTTGTCTGCCAGTGTATCAGGAGTTTGATCACCTTCTGGAGGAGCAGTCCCCCATTGAGTCGTACATCGAGTGGCTGGATTCCATGGTGGACAGATGTGTTGTAAAGGTTGGTAAGCAGGAGTAAGGACCCAAGTCACTGGTGTGCAGTATGAGCTCTATTCAGAGAACAGATTTTTAGCAAAAATAGAAAAAGAAAAAAGCCAGTCATTTGTAATAAGTAGGAGTAAAGCAGCAGTGGGCAAAATCTCACCAGTTTTCATGGAGAGCTGCTCATATTCAGGATTCTGCTTTATTCTCCTCTTTGTCTATTCAATCCCAAAATAGGATATTCAAGAATGGAATAGGGTTGAGATTTCCATTCAAATCCATATATCAGGGGTATGGAGAGATGAATTCAGAGTTATCCTAACCACATAGTGCAAATAAAAGCATAATCTATTCTGGCCTTTTGAGATTTTAATAAAAAGGATATTTAGGCTAGCTAGTTCACTTATACACATTGAAATGTAAGGATGAATGTCTGCATTACCATTCAGTCAAGGACATATTTATGCTGCCTTTTGAGCTGATTTGGGATACCAAAGTCTTGTATTTTATTTTAATTTAAGTTCATGCAGAAACCTACTAAAGAATCCTGAAAAAATATTTTCAAAAGTGATCAGGCACCACCATAATTTTATGTAGAGTATGAAATTATATGACTGACTATTTTAACTTCTGTCACTAACTGTGCTTTGTATTAGGATGTTCTATTAGAACTTCAATTCTTCATTCCAGTTGTTAGAGCTAAGAAGTAAAAAAAAACCAAAAACCACCACCAACAACAAGAAGCTGCCTCTCTCTCTGCTGGAAAAGATCTACACAGAAAACAATAGATACTTCTCCAGATTACTAGAAATATTTTGATTGTTTGGGGCAACTTTTCTTTCAGTCAGTGGAATGCAATTTGAAATTCAGACCATAACTGTTAATTTTCATTAAGAACTTGATATGAATTTTATTACCCAATTGGATGAACCTAATTTTGTAACTCGCATATGGCTATAGTAAATAAATTTTTGAAGAATTGATGCCTAAAATGTGCTTTCTGGAAAGTACTTTTCCTAGTCAAATGACTATGTAAATTCGCAAAAATAAAAACAAGAAGTAATAAAAAAAATTATATTCAATAGTAAACTTTAATTGAAATATTAATATAAATGTTCAGTGTATATCAAGCATTCTTGATTATAAATTGCTTCCTTGGCTAGGAAGCAAGAACGAATATGCAAGTAATTAGGTTAAGATGAAGATCAGAGCAATTTTTTGGCAGTCCTTTCATCATTTAGAAAGGAGATTCAGTCTTGGTGTTGAATAATACTTTATGATTTCCTCTTTCTGAAGGTTGCATGGTTACGAGGTGGATTTCTGTGTAAGGTTCTTTTGTTTTGTTTTTGTGTATATTTTAATGTGAAGATAGTAGTAAGTAGTTTTTCAGTATAACAATGAAGATGGGTATATGCATCATTGAGCTGTATCAGGTGGTAGAAATAGAAGTGTCTCTATGTCAGATACATCTGTTTTCTTGCAGGTAGCTGCCAAGAGACAAGGTTCTTTGAAGAAAGTAGCTCAGCAATTCCTCCTGATGTGGTCCTGTTTTGGCACTCGAGTGATTCGGGACATGACTTTGCACAGTGCACCCAGCTTTGGTACTTTGATTTTGTTGTAATCATTGCCTGCCACAGGCAAAAAAAAATAAATCTGTATCATGGCTTGTAATGTACAGTTTAAGTGAAAACACAACCAGTTTTCACATGTCCAGGGTTCCACTAAAAAGAGTTGGCGCTACTGACATTTGGAAACATTGCTCAGCCAGATGTCTGTCTCCGAGATCTAGCCAGGGGAGCTGAAAACATTACTACTTCCTTCTGTTTGTTGTTAGCCAGTAGCTGGAGTTATCAGTCCCAGGTCAGCTGGAGGAGTTGATTACAGGAGCATTCCCTAATGTACTTCAGTACAAAGTGAGCCTGGTTTCCCAAACCGCTCTGGCCACATGTCATGCTGAGAGAGATGACTTTGCACTGAAGTGGATGGAGAGCTTGCCAGTGAACCACTTTGCCAGCTCTGCTTTTAAAGGACATAACATTTTACACTAGTCTTTGCAAAATGAGCATGTTTCTATACCCTGGACAGATTCTTTTCCGTTCTCCTAGAATTCAGTTAGGGAGGAAAAATAGACTTTTACTTTTTAAATGAAAAAGCACACTGCATTTCCACATGGGTTCAAATGGTACTTTGTCTTGAATCCTGGGATACAAACAGTTCAGATTAAAATCAGCTAAAAGCAGGATGATGGAAAATGGACCACTGTGTCATGAGTGTGAACGGTTTCAGTCACTCGGGACCAGAGTTTGCGTGGGGGATGGCTTTTAAAATGCACATTTGTCAGCATATGTTAGTAGAAGATTAATAATGAATGAATTTATGAAGGCACTGCATTGAATGACTGTGAGGTTTTCTGCCAGCTGAGCTTTGATGTCCTTTGTGCTATTAGATCCATATAATGGCATAAATTCAGATATCATCAGAGATAAGCACAATATGATCTGTATTTACATTTTAATCTGAAATGACTTTTGTTGGCTTCCCATTGTAAAGAATTTTTCAAACAGGTATTAGTGAGTCACTATTAGACATCAGGATAGGAGTGTCCACAAGGCAATCACAATTTCCAACTGCTAGCTTGTGTTTTCAGCACCAGTATCTTGCTCACATCTATTTTCCACCTCCTCTAGGACTCATTTTCTCCTGGAGTCTCTGCAGCTTTTATTTTGTTGTGGGCGTAAAAGTAGCTGACACTGCTTAACAGTATACTTTCCTCCACTGTTCAAAAATCCTTTTGCATGAGTGTTGAATAAATGCAGAGTTTTGTTTAATACCACTTCAGGTTGCTACACTTCTCTCTGCAGACATACCAACCTGTAAAACACACTGGTACCCAACAAATGAAAAAGCATCCTGCGTTAGTGCAGTGTTGAAGTTACCTGTTACAAGTCATGAAATGCTGACATTAAAGTGCCCCTAAGGATATGTTATTACTACTGACTGCACATAGCAACATTATTTTTATTCCTGTTCAGGATATGTTTGTAACCTATTTAAGCATTCTCTGTTCCAGAGCATCAGTCACGAAAATATCTTTAGTCAAATGGGGATTCCCCAAATAGTTATTAGACCACCAGTTGTCTGGATGGTCTGTACAGTGATCCTCAGCTGTGATTTCTTGTTTATTAATGGAATCATTTATGAATTTGCCGTTTAGCGAGTGAATGAGAAGATTGAGAATTATTCGTTGGTTCGAGTTTGGGACTCACTACAACATAATGCATCAGATCTACCAAAATAAGCTTACCTATTGTCTCCGTTATAAATTTGGCTCTTCAGTTTTTCTCGTCTTTGAGAACTTTAACTGCTTGGCTACCTTTGTAGGGTTTGGGGTTTTTTGCCTTTTTAGTTCACAGGGTATACCTGTGTGTACAAATGCACGATTCTTCTCCTTATATGGACACACTCTTTTGAAAACAAATTTGATATGTTCATATATAACCACGGTCAGGGAAAGAATGTACTGGTCATACCTGGTGTGTTTTTTGTGGGTATATGGTGTTATAGTTAGGATTGGATCGATAACCGCTTTTCAATTTAGTAGCCAAAGCAAGAGTTTAAAAAAAAAAAACACCATTGTGCCCAGTCTGAAGCTGAGGTAGTTTGAGAATTTCATCAAATTTAGAAATCTTTACTTTTTTAAAAGTAAAATCAAAGAGAATTCTGTTACATCTGCCACATCTTGGTGCCTGCCTTAGCAGTCTTGAACCAGTGTTAATCACTGCCAGCACAAGACCTTTAACCAAAGGGCTAGAAGATTTGTCCTGTAGAAGGGCTTTCTCATATCTTCTGTTGAAACTATTTCACTTTCTACAAAACAGATAACCATTTGTTGAGCTGCAGAGGTCTGCTGCCTGCTAGGTGGGTTCTCTCCTGGGAGGTGATGTGACAAGTATTGATTCAGTCCCTATTCAAACCCTGATTTATACAGGGAGGAGTTTTCCCTGCTCAGGTGTAACTCCAGTGTAGGCAGGAGGAGATCTGAGCCTTCAGGTTTTCAAAGGGGAAAACAATACCAAAGGCATATCCTCACCCTATCAGGCAGAAGCCTGGGCTATCCCTACTTTGTTTCCCCCGGAAACAAATGTACAGTAAGTATCAGCAGCTATTAACAGATACATTTATGTCCCACATGCTATTTAGCCACGGACACAAATTTATAATAATTTGTATTAATGATGCCACTCTTTCACTGCAAGGCTATTTGACTCATTGTTCATGAATTAGAGTTGAGCAAGTTCCAAAAGAACAGCCACTGAGTGTAAACAGCTCAGAGCTAGATGGCAGAAACTTCTCTGCGCTGAATTTAACACAGTTCCTTCTACCTTTTCAGAATGGTATATGCATTTAAGTGAGTTCTATGGAGAGAAACAAAGACTGGTCTGCTGTTCTTAATATTTACATCTCTATATATTTGTTTGTACCTTAGATAAGAAGTTTTGCATTTTTACTGCATTGGAAACTTTTTGAGTGGACTGATTTTTAATGATTTTTTCCACTTCAAGCAACATATAGACTCAGACGCTCATAGTGTATTTTTTTTAAAAAAAGTAAAAAATATGCGAAATGATGGGATCTTTACTATATACAGGACAGAATACTTTTATCTTTGAACTATATGATACAGAAATCTGATTGGAGGAAGTTGGAATACGTGGCACTGGACTGGCTAGCGCAGAGATTTGATTCCGCAAAGCATTTAAGCATGGTGGCATGGGCAGGTTGAAACAATCCCTGGCAGAAAAAAAGCTCCTCTCTCTCCCTCCCTCTCCCTTGTTCTCTCTGCCTTCCTCCCTTCCTCCCGCCTTCCTGTCTATGCATATCAAAGGCACAGTTGGTGGCAGTGTTTGGGTAATGCATCCAGTGTCTAAAGTAACTAATTAGTAATAGAAGCTCCATGATTTTCTCCAAATCTGGAAATCTCACTGTTGTTTTGCTACTTACACATAATTGCTGTATCTGTTAATAGCTGCTGATACTTACTGTAAACTAGCTGGGTAACCATTGCCATGATTTCTGTTAACTCCTGAAAATTAGAGTTAAATGCTATTTATTATTCTAACTACAGTCTCTTGAATGACTTCTTACCTCTTCCTAAAGAAGTGTACAGTTTACCAGCCACAGCTGGATCCTTTTCAGCACTTAAAGATATACTTGCAAGAACCAAACAGTTTCATGCAAAAAACAGTAGCTCACAAACACAGAAGAAATTATTGTACATCATGCTGAATAGCTATTCACTGTGTAGGTGAAATGCATGCCCTGATATTGGTTTCACTCTATAGCTTACACTTCATTCGACTCCTTTGAAAATGTAAAAATATTGCATTCATTCAGTACCATCAACTTGTTTTTCTAGTGTCTTTCACGCAAATTCTGGGCTCAAAAACTCTATACAGAGTTTAAAAATACACAGTGGGAGAAATAATAGGAGAGGAAGAGAGAAATTCAAAAGAGTGACAAGGGCACTGGAGTGTTTTTTAAATGCTGCATTCAGTATTGCCAACCCCAAGTCTTCAAAATAAAACATTAGACCCCCTTACAACAAAGATATTTTTTAAAAATAGCAAACCTTGGGTTCTTGTTTTTTGCTTGCTGGCATTTAGGGTTCACACTTCCATATATTTTTATGAAACTACAAGCAACTTTCCTTAATATATTTTTTTTTTTAGTGAAAGCTGAGCAAGGAGTTTGATGGGGAACACTAAATATTCTTGAGCTATAGCACCATATGAAGCTTGCCAACACTTAGGCCTGTTTTTCTTACCTTGGAAATACTTATCAGTAGTAACTGCGCTAAAGTAAATAGAAACTTCCCACTGAAAAACTGTAGTCAGAAGAAGAGCGAGCATTTTGTGGAGATTCTTGATAATTTCAGTTTCCACTGGGGAAATCCTAGATCAGTAACAAGGTGATCAGTCAGGTCTGCTGTCTTTATCGTACTGCTAAATTGAATAGGGTTGTATTTAACAAGACTTTGAACCTGAAAGATTTCTAAAACCAAATTCTCTGCAGTAGTGAAGATCTCCACTATTTACCCTTGCAAGTCTGGGGATACTTGTTACCATTTAGAGTTGAATAAATACGTGAAACAAATGAAAAAACGAATGCCTCGCATTCACCAACAGCCAGAGTTTTCCTCCCCACAGCAAAGGTGTTGCAATCGTGTATGTCCTTTTTCAGTGCTACCTTGCCCAAGAACTCAAAGGCACATGTTCACCTCCCAATATGTCTGCTCAGCTTGTATCAGTGACGACAGAAGCCATGCAGGCATAGCGTGAGAGAACGAAACATAACGACCATCCGGGTCACAAAGAAAAAGAATGTGCTCAGAGTTGCTTTGAAAGCTGAATTGCCAGCTAGAAGAGTATCAGGATACGGGGTCTTTCAAACTACTTCTGCCCTTCAACCATGTGTTTCACTACAGAAGCTGGAGTAGGGGTAGTTTATGCTTCATTGTGATAAAAGGTCGTATCCCAGTATAAACCTAACTTTCCTGTGAAGAAATCAACCATTATGAAACTTGGTTGAATTTGAAACTTGCTGCATATTTTTCCCATGGAAGTTTTTTTCCTCAAAATGTAGTAATGGAATTTCAAAAGGAACACGTCAGATGAGGCTTTGTTTGGTTTTTAATCTGGCAGTAGCTGGCCTGTGTTTCCCTCTCAACTGGTGATCTTTCTCTGGTTTAAGCCAGCTGCTGGACTGGCTGTTATTTTAACCTGTCTGCATTTGCACTTGCCAGTATTATTTAATGACTTGTACGAACATGTCTTGAATACTCCATGTAAGCCTAAATATACATAAGGCCTTTCAAAAAAACACCCATTTTGTGACCAAATCCTGTCTGGAGCTATTACAGCTACCCTGTGTCACAGAGTCTGCTGCATAAACTAACCAAACTCCATCTTGATACTTTTCAGTCTTCCCCTGCAGATGGATGTTATTCCTTTCAGGAGGACACTACACAATGTCTAGGCTCTGATGATCCACTCCTCTAATTTTCCCCTGACGTGCATCTGTGATCTCTTCTTACACATCTGTTTTTGTGGCTATGTGTGCTCTAGGGCAAACATTTCTTCACCACCCCTGACATGTATACTTCTTTATGAATTATGCGAAGCAACTTATTTCCATTGTGGAAAATGAAGCCCTTCCATGCATATTTAGTTATTTAAAATCTATTATCCATTCCCCACACCCTCCTGGTAATCTTCTCCATACCAGTTTCAACTTGTACTATATTTTCTTGAACATGGATGACTAGAGTTATATGAAATATTCTAAGTGAGGTTTCACCGGTGCCTTGTGCAATAGTATTAATACTGCTGTTTCTACAGAGGAAGTATATAAATCAGAGGATGATGTAAATATCTAAGGGCAGAACTTCTTAGAGCGTGCTATTAATTTTCATTTCCATTACTCTAGTCCATAGCATCACCCTGTCCTTTCTCCTAACAACAAGTTCATATGTACTCCAGTCTTACTTGAGGATTTGTGGCAGATAGCTATCCATATAATCTCCTTTCACTATTAATTTTCAAAGTGTTTTTTGACTCCATCCTCCACGTTTTCTTTTGTCCATACTCCTCCTTTTTAGTCCTTTAGCCCTTAAGTTTTTCACATTCCTGTCATGGCAGCTGAGAGATAATATCCACGGCATCTTCAGAGGAAAGCACAGAAACAGGCCAAATGTTATTCTGCTGGTATGATTCAAATGACAATTAGGAAAAGATAATGTATTAGGGGAAGCATGACAGAGCAAAACTTTGGCACAAATCTTTCCCTTTAAGGCATCCACATTTGCTGCTAATGCCTCTATATTTGGCAGTTAGTGGATGTCTTATCCAGTCCAGGCAATGTCCTGGAGACATACCGTCAGGAGATTTGGAAGATTGTTTCTACCTTCCTGTTGATTAGTCTCTCATTTCTTTGTCCAATGACACAGGTAGTTCAGAAAATTCATACCAGGATGTGTCGCTAAGGCAGCCAATTCAGGATTCTAATTCTGACAGAAACTTACATGTGGTCCTTTAGATAAAAGTTCCATTGTAGTGTAATTGTCTAAATTGTGCAGTGCTAATGTAAGAGAAGTAAACTTCATCAAGTCCAAACTCTCAGCTAGGCAGCCTCCTTGTACCCTAAACCACAATAATTGGTTGTATAAGCCTGTATAAATCCAGGAGTGAACAGTGTTTGCTAGTCTTCATTTTTACTTTGACCGCTCTTACCTTAAGTAAGACAGATACTTCAGCGACAGTAGAACAGGGAGGCAGTCCTACTCAGTGCTGTTTGTGTTGAATACCATAATCAGTGGTTTAATGAGTGTATTGAGACAGTCAATGGCTTTTTTGTTTGTTCACTTAATTACCAGGGTCTTTTCACCTTATTCACTTGATGTTTGATGACTACGTGTTGTACCTGCTAGAGTCACTCCATTGTCAGGAGAGAGCTAATGAGCTAATGAGGGCAATGAAAGGAGAAGGAAGCACAGGTGAGTTTGTTCTTTTATTCATCTTTTGTTGTTTTGTTCCACTGGATTCACTGTTTTGTACCTTAGGGACACATTTTTATCCTCATCTAACTCAGCGACGCTTATGTAGGAACAAAGTGTTTTTCAGTTTTGTCATGGTTTGAAATAAGTTATTTGCGAGGGGGGCATCCCTGGTTAATACATTCTGAAAGACGCCTGCCTGCTTCATAATGTAACTCTGGATGTCTGAAATCCATTTCTAAGCACACACTTGGAATTTCAGTAACAAGTTTTTGTGCTGAGCCTTTTACCTCAGTTAGTCTGTCTATGCCACCATTGTATTTCAGTGAGCCCAGTCTTGATTCTCTCTCTCACCCTAGTTTAAGACTAAGTAAATTTACTGATATTAATGGATTTTACCAGTCTAAGTAAGAGGGAGAGATGGGAGAAGTGAGCAAAGACAAAAAGCAAAGCTATTATTTCTGGTATGTTTTTGTTCTAAGTGCCTGTGCAGAAGCAGATTCCGAGTCCTGCTCCACTCACTCTGCACTGACTTGGCAGAAGAGAAACGAATAGAGATTGTTTTTAGTGTCTCTGCTCAGGGCAGCCCCTTGAAATGAGTGATCGTCAGTGATCTACCTCCCTGGCTTCTCCCATTAATTTTGACAAGTTAAACACCTCTGTCACCTTCGTGAAGTTCCACTCTGCATTTTAGCTTAATTTCTCACCCTGTAGACTTGTGGGAAGAAGAACATTTCAGTGATTAGGGTAATATCTTCTGTGTGTTGAAACACCTGGATTTAATTCATTGCCCTGCCATAGCCTCTTGGTTTTTTGACAAACAAGTTGCTTATCCTTGCATACTTTCCACATAGCTTTATCAGCTAGAATTACCCAAAGCATCACCCACTTTAGTCAATGAAGAGAGAAGGTCATGACCAAAAGCCACTGGAATCCTTTGGAGACTCCTGTTTCTTTCCAATGTCTCTAGAAGGAGTAGGTGTGCCTGACTCCAACTGGACTCCTTGTTTTAGGTACCTAATAGTATATTATAGGAACATAAACTTTAAGCTGTCTGTGCATGAGTTTCCTATCTATATAACAGGAAAAATAGCACTTTCCTCTAAGAGATCTTATGAAGGTACATTGAAGGTTGTAACGCTGAATGTCACAGAAGTACTTTTAAGGATTTGTGATTCCTGCTATGCATTTCTTGAAATACAGCCTACAGAACTTGACTGCTTGCATTATTTTTTCCAGTGTTCCTTGACTCTACCTTTAAGCATGTTTGATGATTTTTCTCTTCCTGCAGCAGAAATACGAGAAGAAATTATTCTGAGTGAACCAGCTCCTCCAACTCCCTCCCCAGTGCCATTCTCCCCAGCTAAATCTGCCACCTCGGTGGAAGTGCCCTCTGCCCCCTCGCCTGTCAGCAATCAGTCCCCAGAGTACGGTGGCATAGCAGCTACAACAGGTAGGTAGGCTTCTGGTAGCTGGATCTGCCTGAAGATGCTTTTGCATTTGGTCACCTGAAATTGAGCCTGAGAACATGAAGTGCTCGCTTTCAAGAGATGAGAAGCCTTCCTAAACAGAAATCTGTTTAAAGTATCAGTTGTGCCTTCTCACTGTATCCAAACGTGACATGCAGTCTAACAGGAAAAAGATCTGGTGTTCGGATGTTTTACATACTCCAAGGAAATATGCCAGTTATTTTATAGTTTAGTGAAGTTTTCAAAAGCCTGAACAATTCGTGGCTCAAGAATTCCTAGTGGGTAAAATGGGAATTGGATATATAAATATAAATGGCTATAAATATCTTAAGGATGAGTGTCAAGAGGATGAGGCCAGACAGTGGTGCCCAGCGACAGGACAAGGGGCAATGGGCACAAACAGAAGCATAGGAAGTTCCATCTGAACCTGAGGAAGAACTTCTTCACTCTGAGGGTGACGGAGCCCTGGAACAAGCTGCCCAGAGAGGCTGTGGATTCTCCTTTTCTGGAGATATTCAAGACCCGCCTGGACAAGGTCCTGTGCAGCCTGCTGTAGGTGACCCTGCTTCGGCAGGGGGG
>Ga0065711_1026573_pt1 | contig 65500 bp, 44 predicted proteins | sample Hoacrofraction12_FD_59098 | JGI IMG/M metagenome (GOLD analysis project Ga0065711, IMG submission 59098) | Hoatzin crop microbial communities from Cojedes, Venezuela - Epithelial fraction 12 v2 (version 2) | ecosystem: Host-associated > Birds > Digestive system > Esophagus > Crop | place... | reverse complement strand
TTCAAGACCCGCCTGGACAAGGTCCTGTGCAGCCTGCTGTAGGTGACCCTGCTTCTGCAGGAGGGTTGGACTAGATGACCCACAGAGGTCCCTTCCAACCCCTACTATTCTGTGATTCTGTGATTCTCATTCCTCCAGAGTTAGTGGCTACTTTAAGAACCGTATGCCTGTGTCTGGCTCTGCTGTTGAAGCTTTCTAACAGTAAGAATAATATTTCTTACATTCTTTTCTCACTGTGATCTGACATAAGGACCAGAGGGAAAGATACGACTTAATTGAACCAAAAGACATTGTCTGACATTATTCAATAAGCATTAAGTGAGTCTGTCAGAATTCAAGTATACCATGGGAATAGTATGACGATCTTCAATGACTGGAATAGGACAAAATACCTGTAAATTACATCAACTCAAAGGTAAAAGTCCAGTCCTGGAGTGCTCCCAGAAAAGCTTTCCAGTTACAGTCACCTGAAGGGATGAAGGGACAGGTCAGGGTGCTCACCCTTAGGATTGTTTTCTAGGCTGTATCCCATCTGCTACAGTGAGCAGAAGCCTTTCTACTGCCCCGATGTAGAAGCAATGTTGGCCTGGATGCTCTGTGCAGCCACACTCTGCACAAAACCCCAGGGAGCTTGTTCTACAAGGCACAACAGCAGATTCTTACATTTTTAGAACAGCTTCTCAAGGAGAAGGAATAAGGAAAAATCTGGGCCACTATGGTGTGCTGTGCACACTGAAGATATGAAAACAACCAGTAAAACAGAACTGCAGGGCCAGTGGTCTAGGACTCTGGCTAGATGAAGCAAGTGATTACTGAATACATACCAAGAAAGAGGTCATATCAAGAGCGAAGACCAGACGTCACAAGTCTTCATGTGCCTTCCACTCACACCAGGTTTCAACAGATATTTGACTGCATAAAGAGTACACAATTGATCCCTACACAACAATGTCATGGGAAAGACTTATTATGTATTTTATTCTGTGAGAAAAATATTGAATTATTATCACAAGATACAAAAATTGCTTTCCTGTTAAAAAAGAAATCTTGACTCATTCCATGTTAACCGGAAAAATAATCATCATCCAAAACACTACTCCTCTAAGGAGATTTTAATGAGTGGGAACTTCTGCTAACAAAATGAGAAGACTAGGAATATAGAGCAAAGTGCAGTAGTACTGATACTACGCTTGTGTGTGCGCACTGAGAAGCATATTACTTTAAAATGAGTATTACAAGGGCAACAGCTACGGTAAAGCGACTAACAACTATATCTGGCAGTCACCTCTTTTAGTCCTGCAGCTTCTCTGGGAGCCCAGAAGAGACATCAAAGCTCCCATAGATAAGTGGGGACCCTAACAGCAGCCGCTTCACAGGTCTAATCCATATTCTTTGTTTTGATCTTGATTAGCCTCAGAATTGAATGTTGGAGGAATGATTGTTTATGAAAATGATCATTTTATGTAAGGTAGATAACACGATGTGAAATAGTCCCTAGTGCACCTGGTATGTAAGTGATCCAGCATCTCACTGCTCGCTGGTCAGATCGTGCCAAATGGAGGCAGGGACAGATCCCAGTTCAGTTTGTGTGATGGTAAGACCAGTGTCCCTGAGTCTGATCCAAAGTCTATTGAAATAACTGGAAAGATCTGCATTGAGTTAATGGTCTTTGATAGTTTGTCCAAAATGGAAACAAATACCAATAAGGAACAGTAAAAAAAAAAATCTATTTTTCAGTAACATAAGAAACCGCTATTTTTTCTACCCCAGTATAAACTACTGACCAACAAAAGAGGTGTAGTGTTCTGTTGATAATTCATTTGAGGAGAATGGGAGCAGAGGAAGAAAAAGTTTCAGCATTTAAAACACTAAATACGTGGGACATAGCTTGTTTTAAATGTGAATTTTATATTTTTTATATGAGAATCACACACCCTAGTTTATAAGTGAAGATAACTCACTAATTAAACAGCAGGCTAAGAGATGTGCAGAAGAAATAACAACCTGGAAAAATAAAATTTGGGAAAGTATTTTCTACATTTGTTCTTCCACGCCAGATTTGTTTAAAATGATACCAGGTAATAAAGCCAATTGAAATTGGCTGAATTGCTTGACCTTTATTTTAAATCAGCTTTTTCACGAGGATGACAGGTTCCATGGTTTTTATAACAATAATGACTTCTTTTTTCTGCTTAAATATACTATATCAAAAACACTTACAGGCAATCTTCCCTTTCAACACACACATGCTTAAAACCACTCTTATTTTAACCTCATTTCACTTCAGAGTTGTTTGCTGAACAAGGCAGCAAAACAGCAAAACCCACAGCACTTGAAAATCTTTGGGGAATGTGTTTCAGATGAAACCCGAGATAGCTAGTTAATAGAAAGTTTTTGCTGTTTAAACTAATCTATTATTTATCTATTTGTTTGCTGTAACGGTTGGTTGGTGGTTTTCAACCCAAATTTCCAAGGATATTGGACATCTGAGTTCATTCTGGTGCCTTTTACTTTTTTTTTCTTTGTAAATAGACCTGCTCTCCTTTCCCCATGGCAGTGGACTGCTGCAAAAAAGGATGAGGCAAAAGACTTTGCACGCTGTGCAAAGCAGAACTTTGTAGGTCACCAGCACAGAATCGCACTGCAGGAGTCAAGCAGGAAAGAATCAGATGGTCCACAGATACAACCAATCTCATCTTCTTTTCTACAGCAGAAATGAGTGTTAGGGCTTGAAGCAGCCTTAAAGGAAGGCCGAGATTTCCTGCCATAGCCATGGGGGTTGTCAACTCAAGCCAGAGAGACACGGAGCTTAAAAGCATCAAAGATCTGCTCCAGACCTGAAAGGAGGCCAAATAATAACTCAACGGGCCTTTTTTTCAAATATGGAAGACAGGCTTTGCTTTGGTTTTCAAAGTAAAAGCAAAACAGCTTAAAGAAAACTTGTAGTAAGTTTTATTTTTCATAAACCTGAAGAAAAGGAGATTTTTCTCCATTTTTGTTGGCAGAGAAATTCTCTCCTCTCCCACCCCAACGAACATTGCTCTGTCTGCTGAATAGTATCTTAGAGGCAAGGTTTTCACTTCAGAGCGTAACTGACGGGCATGATTCCAATTTTGAGAGCTACCCTCTGCTTAGTTTTATTGTAACATAATATACTGTTATGAATAATAATGTCGAGCTAGTTTCCCGCAGTGATGAATGTGTGCAGTGTGCCAGCGTAAGGAATTTGCTTCATTGTCTCATTTTCTCTTTTTGTCTCACCAGAAGAAGAGGTGGACAAATGTTTCTTCGTGAATTCTGCAGCATAAGTGTAGGGGAAGGGAAAGTGAAATAAAAAGTATGTCTTCAGTAGCACATCCCTATACAAGAAATTACAGACAAGATAAATAAGGATAGGAAAGCAGGAAATCTTGCCCAGAAACAGGAGGAACATTAAGATGACAGAAAACCAGCATTCCAGTGGTGATATTTTTGACTCCGCTACCATTTTGTGATGCATGCCTTTTCTCTGAAATTGCTTTTTTTTACATAGCTTTTTCTAAAGCTAAAACCATTTCATTCACATTATTTCCCTCACAGATTAAGAAAACACTCTCATAATATGACGAAGACAGCAACTCATTGTTGGTAGGCCTGAGGACCTGCCCATATTCAAATTTTTCAGCAAAAACCCCCAGATTGTTTCAGTGGCTAAAATGACACTAGATACAAAGACCTGCAGTGACATGTGAAGGATGATATCCAGAATAAACTTCAGAAAACTAGCTTGAGATGTGTAGATCCTCAGCACACCACCTTCCACAGAAGCAGAAAACATCACTTTTAAACTCTGTGTGCTTGCATGCCAGTAAGTGAAGGCAGCAGTGACTGCACCAGGCAGCAAGACATCTGGGGCATGAAAACTGACCCATTCCCAGATGCCTCTTCAGAAGAGAAATCTGGCTGCAGAAGGACACGCTCTGGGCTGAAGTGTGAAGCGAGCATGCAGACTCAAACAATCAGGAAGAGGGAAATGCTTCCAACAATGCTATTTTTCCTCCCTAAGCAAATATAAAGATGCCTTATATAGTTCAGCTGACAAGTATGCACTGAACAAAGGGTTTCTTTTGTCTTAATATTGTCTTTGCAGAGCTTATGATTCTGTGATTTCACTCAAATTTTCCCAAAGCTGTAGTCTGTGAGAACTGATAGGACAAAGATCTTCCACCTTCCAGCTCCCAGCCATCTCAATCGAGACAGTTGACTGTGTAGCTATTAAGTTGATCAGGGAAAACGAAACAGGCAAAAGAACTGAGGAAACCACAAGTCAGTGGGGTACTGGACACAGACTCAGCCCAATCCCTCACTTCTAGACATGGGTGTTTCTAAAACACTGCTGCCACTCCCTGAGTGAGGAGCCCACACGGACAAGGGGGTGGTGAGGAGGAGTTTGGGCAACTCATACTGGTGAGACACACCAACAGCAGAGAGACCCCCCACCCACCTGCACCTCTCCCTCCCAATTCACAAGCACACGAACTTCGGGGTCCCCTGCAAAGCCAGGAGAGACGAGCGGCACGGGCTTTGCCTCCTGCAACTTGTTTCCCCTGCACACCTGGAACATCTGCTGGATCTCACTGCCCCTGTCCTGGCAGGGGACGAGAGGCACAGGCAAAGCGTTACTGATCTGTGCTCTGCTCATGCCCCGTGAAATAGCCACGGCTGAGCCACTACCAGTGTCCAGACAGACTTCACAAAGATCCAGCGCTATGTGACTGTGTTCAGTTTCATCTATAATAGACTGCAGGACCGAATCCAGCATACTAGCAGATCATTTCACAACACTTAATTAGTTTTCACTAGGATGCCACAAATAGCATGAGCACAAATTAAAGAAATCAATGGGTTGCCTAATCATTCCCATTTTCAGAAGCAGTCCATGCTTTTTGTCTTGCATGCTTCAAATAGTTTACAAATGGTTTGCTCTGTCTACAGTTACATGCTTAATTAGGAGTATTAAGAATTATTTCTCCCCATTTAGCTTGTTTGGCTAAATCTAAGCCAAAAAAATCAGTAAAAGCACTGAAACTTCTGCCATTCTCATAAGGTATTAGATGACAAGAGTATTCTCACACTTAGAGTGTGTTTATTTTGTCCTCACTGGAATGTGTTTTATTTAAGTGCTTCATTAGGGTATTAACAGAGTCATACCTTTTGAGTAAATACTGAAGAGGATGATGAGCAGTAATAATTTCCTACACAGCAGGGATTTTCACGTTACAGAAATCATGGGCAATTTAGATGTGTGACTCTCAAATGCATTTTTAAATCAGGTATTTTATTTATTCATGTGCTGCTTCATTGCTTTTAGAGGTGCCTTCACTGCCTTTACTTCAGGCCTAACAGAAAAAGGACAAACAGCACACTACTGTTTGCTTCCTTCCAAAGATATGTGGCCAACAACAGCAACATTTCAAGGCTAGTGCCAGTTGGCGAGTTTTCCCAGTCCAAGCAGATCTGAAGAACGGGAAGGTCCCACAGTGGGATCGGTGTATCAGGTGATGGAGCAAAGGTGCAATTAATGCCCTTAGAGAACAGGCATCTTCATGGTGGTATTAAAAAACATACTGAAAACATTCTGATTGTGCTCAAAATAAGACACACCAAAAATGCTACAATTCAAGACAATCGGTATAAAGGATATTGGCCCAATTTCTAAAACCATTTTGTCTCATCCCAAACTTTTCTCTGCATCAATTTTAGAAAACTACTTATACTGAATATACAAATCAGGGCATCTTGGCAACATTTTCTGCACGGCATAAAGCCTGTCAAAACTTTTTGTCTTTACCATCTGGCATGCATTGAGTATATTTTATGTGGTTGCAGATGTGAGCTGTTCACAGCAGCAGGGGACGCTGTACCCACTACAGTCTAAAAGAGAAGCAAAGAAGTGGAGGAGAGAAAAAAAACATTCAACAGGAAAATGGGCTGAAAAGCATAAAAGGGATAAATTTCTAAAAAAGAACAAGTCATACATAAGAACATTGATTTACATTGGAAAGATATGTAAATGCCAAATTCTGCACTCTCTCATTAATCTAAACTTAATCATCTTTTATCTGGAGTGACTTCTTTAAAGACAATTTGCATGAAAAAAAAAAATAAATCTCAGAGTCTAAAACCTGCAGATCACCCTTTCTAATCTACATTTCTTTTTTAAAGTCAGTGGATGTAAGGTAGCAAGACTTCACCAAGGCTCTTAATAATACTTCATCCAGCTTTAAAAATTGTATTTTCTATGGTAGATTGCCTGGAGATTTTACACATGTGACATCATCACCATATGAGCATTGGACAGAAGAAAAAAATGATGTCTGACTGACCCTGTTTAAGGAGGAAGAGGGCTCTAGATAAAAGGGCAGAGGGCTCCATGTACTAATAACTAAACACATGCAGATGCAAGAGGGGCTCACTTCAAAAGCATGCTGCAATTGTTTGTGCTCACAGATGTTTGTGCTACAACATCTGGCCTCCAAAATCAGGCTGCAAAGCAGATGATACTGAATGAGAGTCAGGATCGCACCCCTCATCTGAGCTCAGGGAAAACCAAGTTGTAGTGTTAGCTGCATCTACACGCAGCCAGGTATGCACCCACTGGCACATCCGTCGAGGTCTGCTGATGAGCAGCTCCAGACTGCAAGCGCTTTCCACACCTCCCTGCACAGAGGTCCAGTGGGAGGATAAGTGATTTATGGAGACTGTTCCCCTCTGCTGATGCAGCTGCCTACAGTCTGAATTGGGCAGCCATGATGGAAGGGCCAGCTTTCCCCAGCAGGTACACAACCTGTCCCCACCGCAAAATAAAAGAAGTCAGCTAAGCGTAATCCAAAATGCCAAAACTCACAGATAAAAATTGACTACTGCTATCTATTTCTAATCTCCCTGCTTTTGTTCATGCACATTTAATAATGTCTCCATGACTGTTGTTTAAAGGTTTATTGTAGATTTGCTAATCTGAAAAAATGTACTTTGTTTCTAAGTGGTTGAGAACTGATGAGATTTAGCGTACTTCAGCAGAAGTCTTGGCTGGAGTCAGTCAGCCTGGGATACATCTGAGCATCAGCTTTTATATAAACAGTCTATGCATTGTCCGCTGTTGCAGTGCAAAACAAACATGAAAACTACTCCCACAGAGATGGTTAACTGGAGCATCCTCATCGACAGAACAGAAAATTGTATCACCAGGCCAACAACTCAGAAAATCATACCCACAGGAACTACATGGAGCAAAGTAGATCTGGAATGTGTGATCTCTTCAGAGGATTCAGAAATTTGTAATCTCAGGTGGACCAATCTTCAAAGATCTGCACAGATTTTTTTTTTTTAAAGTGTCAATTTAGTAATGATTTCACTCACCCTTAACAAAACAGCAACATACAATAAAGGGGTCAGTGGATGGCTTAACAAACATTCAATATAGCAAAGTTTGCTAGCTACTGGTCAGACTAGAAAAGTTGTGACCAAAAACAAATACTACTTGACAGGTATTTGGAGGCCTCTGTGAAACAATTCCTGCTGCGTTTTTTTAAATGCCAGTTTTACTATCCACTGTGCACACCAGAAAAGGCACCCAAAAAAGCAGCAAATGGCACTGCCCAACTCAATGGGATCCAATTTTATGATCCAAACTTCCAGTCTTTTTAAAAGGCAGAAACCTGTCGCTCTAAAAAATTTAGTCAAGTTCACCTTACATCTTCTAGAATTTGAGTGAATCACATCGCTAACAAAAGAGGAAAGCCTTTACTGCTACTGTTACTTGTCCTTTACAGAAAAATAATGAAATATTAGTGGCCACCTCTTCAAGCCACAGCAGAGCAAACTGCACTCCTCCTCCTCCTGTTCCTTCTCCTCCTCGTCCAGTGTTGCTCGGCCCACCCCAATACTCCTCCCCACAGTGGGTGGAAAAATTTGGACTCTTCATAACCCTGGCTTGAAACACTCCTTATACCAAAAACTCCAAAGAGTCAAAAGTATTGAGGCAAGCAAGGACAATTTTACAAAGGAAAAACACAGAGGAACCCCAAGAATAGTCCACAAATGTCAAAGGAAATCTCTCACGCCATTAAGGCTGGATATGCAGGTAGAGAGTTACAGGAGACATCACTCATTTTCTACATCCCTGTTCTTCATCTCCTCCCAAGGACAAAGATGCTGACTAGGTCAAAGTCCCTGCACTAAGTCAGCCCCACCACCAGCTCCAGTACTCATTGCAACCGTGGAAGAGGAGCTGTATTCAAATTTCTCAAGAATTTTGCTTCTCTCTCAAGAGGTAAAAACTGGCCAGTCTAGTTTAAGAAAAGAAAAATAAAACCAAAACAAAACAAAAAACAAAACACCCTCCCCCCGTTCAAAACTACTTATGTACAAGAAAGGAAAGGATGTAGCACTGCAGGTTATTCGTAATTAATCCAACTTGTTTTCTCATATGGCATTAGTTACACATTACTTGAGATTTTAAAGCAATTTCTAGCTTTAAGTACCTGCTCAAGTCAAAATTATGTACAGAATTAAGGATTAATTCACGAGAGAGATTTTAGACTTCAAGTAAATTTTTTCCTATTAGTGCCTCATAACGAAGTAATTGTTGAATTAGTAATACATTTGTCAATCCCAGCAAGCAATTATAGTTAATACGTGTGAAAAAAATTACTGCTCCATTTTAGAATATGAACAGCAAAATTCTGGCACGAGGTTCTAATTTTCTACTGAACGTGAGTCATGCCAAAACCGGTGGGACAAATCGTATCTTAACTCCTAACGCTAATGTGACCCTGCTGAATACGGCTTCCGTGCATCACGCACCAGCGCTGAGAGCAGAGCGCCTGGTGGGATTTGTACAGGTGCAACAGCTGGCCCACGTTCACCAACAGTTAAAGGGTGAGGGCGTGAGCTGCAAAATGAGAACAAATGCACCAAGTCAGCTCAAGCGATTCAGCTGAGGGGGTCACACCTCTGACAGAAATAACTAATAGCTTCTTTTCTGCACCACAGAGAACAAATAAATATGCACTCTACATCAAAAATAATACATTATACTTCTCTGAAGAGAGATAAAAAATGGGCACAAACGAGTGGTTTTTGGTTGAACTATGGACCTTGAATGATGCTAGACACCCCCACCTCCTACTAGCTCACTGTTGGCAATGAAAAGGAGGAGGACTGACACCAGAGACTTTTTTTTTTAAAAAAAACCCTGTTAAATAATTCAGGGCTTTATCTCTTGTGCAGCTGTTCTTCAGTTTTCATGGAGCAAGGTGGGTGCCGTGGGCAGAATTAGCTCTTAGCTTTGAGAGGTGAACATAAGTTTCTATTACCCTGTCTGCTAAAAAGTATGCATTAAAACTGACACAAATACTGAATTCCACAGGAACCAGCGAAGAATTAAAAGTATAAAAAGGAAAATAAAGAGTAATTTTAATGTGTTTCCAGCACACATCAAAGGGAAACCAAGAAACAAATTCTGCACTTTAATTTATGCACAAGCTCATCAGGGATCTAAATGACTTGTTTTAAGATATCTTACCTTTTATGCATTCCTAGCCCAGGAACTCAATTCTCTAAACTCACTTTCCTAATTGAAGGAAAATACCTTTTCTGTTGGATTTGCTGGCATCAGCACTGTCCAAGGGCCAGGCAACAGTGGGATCCAGCTGGGCTGGGGGCTGTAAAAACACAGAAGTGCACAGGCAGTGCTTGTCTCAAAAACTCTGCAATCCAGACAGGGCACAAAAGCTGAGGGAATTGTTGAGACCCAGTGTATTAGGAAAGGCTGAGAGAAAAGGAGACTCTAGGCTGTATCGAGCTGGGGCACAATACTGAATCACAATGTTCAGTAACATGCTTCTGCACCTTCTCATCTTTCTGCAGATGGCTCGAAGTTTCTCAGGTCACAGAGAGACTGTCCATCACCTCTTGTATCAGGTCCAACAAATCCATGTATTTCTCAAACACTTTCCCTTGTTCTTTCCTCTTCGAAATTGCCCTAACAGAATGGCTGTGGATAATGGCTTTGTCCTGGAAGGTCTCCTTTGCTTGCATGGAAAACCCACATAAAGTAAGAAAATTAACAAATCATGACTTCTTGATTTAGTGTATATCACATCTCTCCCTGTCTCCATCCTATTTTCACCATTAGTACCGGAAGTCACTGAAGAAGAGCAGTTGTTTCACTGCTGTTCCCAAGTGCCTGAAACCCTGACAGGTGGAACTTCGGTCTACGCCTAAGACGTATCAGAGCTCCCGGCTGTTGGAAATGTCCTGAGAGCTACTGGAGTGAGCTGCTGGCACGCATGCCTGAAAAAGTGCATTTGCCAAGCTGTGATATCAGGATTATGAGACTCAAATTACTACCAAAACAGCTTTTTATTTTCTATTTTATTTTCAAGAGATTCTTTCAGTGTCAAGAGAGAGGGGACACACAAATACTCAGGTCAAATGCTTACGTGACAAATGGGTGAGCAACGGCATTTGCACTGCTGCAAGAAGTGTTAACGCTGGGAGACCTCCTGTTGATCTCAGGAAGCAGGCACCAGGAAGCACACTTAGAAATGTGAGCAAAAGGAGAGTTCAACATGACTGAAATATAAGGTGTCCAATTATTGTAACGAGCCAGATGCCGGTAGCCAAAGGACTAGGGAGGGTCTACACAGGATACACGTGGTACTGCAAGAGGAAACACACCACAGAAGTAATCCAAATACAGCATGTAAAGATATGTTTGTCTAAGCGAACACAGATGCAGCTAATGAATGACACTTCCATGAAGGCTGACTTATGCTTGGTATATGGATAAACCAATTAGCCAATTAAGAAAATTACATTAGATGACAAGAAGTAATAATGGTACAATTTACTCAAAAGGAACTGATTTTATAGATACAAAAGCAAACCACAGCCTGGTTTCTGTGGATTCAGGCTGCTGAGCAATTTGACCCTGCTGCACTCTGTCCACTCTATCACACTTGTCACTACGCTGCCCTACAATGACCCGACACGAATGAGGATAACCCTCCTGTCTCAAGATTTGTGCCTGATGAAAGTTAAATAAGCTGAAAAGTCCAGTTAGTCACCTGACTGAGGGACTGGAAACCGACCCTGGAGAAACCATTGCTGTGTCTGATGCACAGGGCGCTGCATCTCATTGGGCCAGTTGTGGTTCCTGACGTGCTGGCAGCCATCAGCAGGTGAACTCTGAAGGAAGGAGACAGAAAGGAAAGCCAGTGGGAGCTCCCCACTGATGCTCTTCAACGTGAGGGTCTCACTAGATGCCCTGCACTACTAGAAAGATGAAGCTCCTATTTAGGAATGCTCAGCATCTCTGCCAGCAGCATATTAGATCCATAGCTGAGGACCTCTGCAGACATATACACATTTCAGATTAAATTCTATAATGCTTATTCAGCACATCAAATGTTAACATTATTGGCACTGTACTGCTCATTTTTTATGTATCACAATAAGTCTTTTGTAGGGAAAAATCCTGTCAGATTTTTGCACTGATGAAATGGTATACTTTCAACTATGAAAAAACACTGAGCAAGAGAGAGAAATAGAACATGGTAAACCAAAGGGGAGGTCTGCAGGAAGACCCCTGAGATAGCTCTATGAAATCTGCTCCTGCAGGTACCAAGAGAAGCATCAGGGTAAACAAACAGGTTAGAAAGGGGATCACTGGTTCATTAATTTTGTTACAGTAAGTTAAACCACAAAGGTAAGAAATAAATACTCAAATGCAGAGAATTTTCCTCCCATGGGCTGGCAGGCAAGCTATGCTCAAGGCTAGGTGGTTGGTGGACCACAATATGAAAAAGCTGTCTATTGCAGGGAAACGAAAATCTTCTTTGTCTCCCAGCAACGAGGCAACCTCTTGTGCACCAAGGAGTATCAACTCTCCATGGTCAAAGCACACCAATCCTGAATTAAATGTGTTCTTCCTTCACCTGGAGGTATCTTCACAGCCATGATGACAACTGCTGATAAAATCCAGTCTAACTTACTATGAGCTGGGGGAATGACATAAGACCAGGGACCACACCTGCTCCTGGTCCTTGTTTATGCTATTTGCATAAGAGTTTCTCAGACCTTTGCTTTTGATATATGTTGAACACAATATTGGTTGTCACTCTGTTCAAAGAAACCTTCTAATAATGGCTTCAACAATTTATTTGAAGAGATATTTCATCCTCATCTTCACCTTTCCACAGAGGATGCAGAGACTGAGACTTGCATACAGTTCCTGGAGATATCACTAAAGACTCAACAGCAAGGAAGTTGAATTGTCACAAACTCCAAGAACAACAACTACAAATGGGTATATCTTGACTGAATGCCAATGTTTAAACAGGAAACCAACATCCAATTCCCAAGACAGAGCAACAGCAGAGACAGATCAGTCACAGAGGTCTCCCAGAATAGCACAGGGTACAGATGGAGCCACACAAATGCTTCTATTGTAAGATATTTCTAGTGCACAACAAATTTAATGAAGTTTAAAACAGAAGCATTAAGTCAGATATTGTCACACCAATTAAAACAAACATTGAGGTGAAATGGATGTGAATGTACGAAAACATATGAAATGTATGTGAATGTATGAAAACATATGTGACCGCTGTTCATTTCAAAGCCTCTATTATTTGACTATCCTGCATAAAGATGCACAAGATTGCTGGTAACAGAGATCATCATTCAAAGCCTAGCCAAACACTGGCAAATATCCAGAGAGATTATGACCTAACTATCCACATCCTGGACTAAGAACTTCAAAACAGAAAAAGTCAATCACATTGTTATTTATGCTGAAATATTACCCAACTTTTCTACTATTTCTGAGTTCCAAAATACACTAATCATCTTCATAGGAATACATTCTTTATTTCAACAGCTTCCATATACAACCTCCAACTGAGGAAGGAATAATAAACAAAAACATGTTCAGATAAAGTATCTAAGGAGCAGAGTGCTCCTGATGGCTTTGATTTACATCTGAATGATTTAGCACCAGCATTTTGAAATCGCAAAAGTCTATATTCGCCTCTCCAAACTCAAATTTTTCAGCTCATAAACCTTTTTGGGCTTCATAACAGCTTGCTTTGCAGTGTCTTCTGTATCCCACATGCTAGGGGTATGGGTCATATTAATATAAACAGAAAATTATAGAGGCCAACCTTTGTGAGCACTGACCCAAATATAGAGGATAATACCTCAGTATTAAATACATCCAAAAAACGGTACATCTCCAAGGTGAAAGTAGCTATTTGTACCACAAACAGTAACATAAACAACTAAGAAACCCCTCCTCTATAAACATAGGATCACTTTGGCAGTGGTCCTAACTCAGAGAACATGACAGCAAAGGTTTCAGAGATGAATGCAGTCACTGTGTGACCTGTAGCAGGCGGTGAGTGAAGGGAAACAGAGCAAGCAAGAAGTATTTTTCCCGCTTTCCATAATCTGGTGGGTTTTTTTCATATCTAAAATATCAAAACCCTATCAGCAAATCTTAGCAGACCTAGCATAATATCATGTAAGTCTGACATCTAATCTTTATTAATTTTCAGAGTTACATATCATATCTTTCTGAACAGAGAACAGAAAGCAAGGTTCTGTGACTGCTTCTGCTCAATACTCCTTGCACAACGTGGGCAGATACTCAGCTAAGCTTTGTATTCTGCCTCCATGAAACAGCCTAACAATGCACCTTCTACCTGCTCATGTAAAAGAGAACTGCTGTGATACACATGAAAACTTTAGAGAGCAAAAAAGAAACTTTGTGCATTTAGGAAACAGTGAGCTACCAGCTGTAGGCAGTTCTCTCGCACTAACCCAGTGCTAGTGGTACATCAATGCAGCGTATGCAACAGCTTAGCTGTAGCACCAGCAACGATATATGCAGGATTGGTTTTATGACTTTCAGGTCACGTCACTCATTGCTAATGAGACATCCATTTAAAATTAAATATCCTTTCCATAAATTAATATCCTAATAAAGTGTAAACACTTCATAGTGTTTTACTGTATTACTGTACAACAAAATGTAACTCTTGTAAAAAAGAATAAACTAACTGAATTTCATTATGTGGTTGATGCTCAGTATTTTCAAATAACAAAACTGATATTTCAACCAACTTTAGAGAAGTCTTTGATATCAAGAGCTGCCACTACTTAAAAAGTAAAATTTTTTGCCTTTCTCTCAGAAAATTACATAGCAAAACACAAACGTTAATTTTTATCTTCTGACGAAATACATCGCCTGCCAATTCAATACAATATGCTGTAGAACCTTTCACTCTTTGCTGTAACTGAAAAAAAACAAGCAGCAGGAAAAACTGTGAGCTCTGAAGAGGAAACGTGATATCATTTTCTTGTTGTTATCCAGAATGACATAGGATAGATGTGGAAACCCATCTTTGACTTTTTCCAGATGTCTGTGGAACTGTATCAGCATTCCAGCTTTGTTTTATGTGGATGTGTACTCTGTGTACTTCCTTGCTCAGGATTTTCTTTTTCGTCACAGATGAGAGAATTTTGACAATGTTTCAGTGAAGACATGAAAAGTCATAAGAATAATTTTACAATTTGTGATCACAGGTGTTATGTAATCTAACTTGTGGAAAGGCTGTTGAGAAAACTTGATGGTAATGAACAGGTGATATTTCACTCTCAAGGCAATGGAATTTCATGGGCTGAAATTTATTTTGCTTAAAAGTCCTCATAAAAATATGATACAATGAGAATACAGTAGCAGAAGATAGGGCCAGCCCTGTGTGGCTGTAGAACTACCACACTGGGCAAAACTGTGGCACACATCTATATGCTGATAAGACAAATCTGATCTCAGCCAATCCCCAAGAGTTTTCATTTACGAACTGCCTTAAATTCTTAACAACATTTAGAGGTGGTACTGGAAAGTGAAGGGTTTATTTGAATCAGTGCTGTGACTAAAAGAATATTCCTGTATGTCAATTCCCTCCTCCAAATCTAATTGAGGCATCAGCTGCTTAAGTAGCAGCCTCAAGGACTGCAGAAAAGAAAGTCCACCATGGACTCTGAGCTGCTTAACCAGAGATTGGTGGACAATCTGCATGTAAATCTGCTGAATTACCCGCAGTTTCCTGCATCCCCTCCTCCTGTACATTTCATGGCTATTGAGCATCTGACCAAGGAGAAGTACAAGTTCATCAAATCACTGCTGCTCAATGTCTCCGTTCTGCGGATAACAGCGATTTACTGTGTGACAAACATATGCACTGCAGATAATAATATTATTTCCATTTTGACAATAAAATCACTGACTTCTTTTTTCTGTTTGATCTCAAAGCATTGCATCCTCTGTAATCTTGCCTCTTTTATATCTCTTTTGACATTTTTGGAAGCACCCACACTTGGAGTCAAAGTTGAGCATCTACGCCATTGTCCACTACAGAGCGCTTTCCTTCCTCACTGATACTTATGGGTTTTTGAACTTTGCACAATCTCAAGAAATTTGATTTTATTATTGAAAAAACAGTGCTGAAATGTCCTCCCCCTGTTTAGTAAGATTGCCTAATTGGGTAATTCAATCAGCCTGATTCCTGAAATTGCATAGGTTGCTGTGCAGCACTAAAACTTAATCACAGAAAGCTCCTGCTGTAGTGAATGAGGCCCCTGAAGACAAAAATGTGTGTGCGTGTTTATATAAACAGAAAAAAATCGAGCACAATCTGACAGCAGTTTACAATTCATCCCTTGCCCCCTTCACATGGCACTGATTGTTGTGTTTCTGCTAGTCCTGTACTTTACTCTTAGGCAAATGTGAAACATCAGACAGCCAAGACAAAGAATAACTATGAAACAATGGGAATTGTGAGACCAGAGGTGTTACAGAGCTGGAACTGTTGCCAGCACAATAACATCAGCTTCAGTTATTTGTAACTCCTGCGATGTTTGTGTAGGATATCAGTTGCAGTTTGGGTCAGTCCCTACCTCACATATGCATGTAAACAGAAAAAGTTAGCTACAAAAAAAACCCATTTTTTATCTCCTTACTATTAAAACAGGGAAAAAGAAAAAAAAAAGTCCAGACTTACAAATAAGGCTTTCACCAGCATGTCATGTAATCCCACAAGTTTTATACTGCAGCTGTGTTTCATTAGCACCAGATCACCACACCCTCCAGGTGGAAGTAAGATTTTTTAGGATCATTAAAATCCACCTTGGCACCTTAACTAAGGACTGCATTTCTAAGAATGATGGTAAGTTACTAGACTCTACAATGGAGCTGGTTCTGGGTGTAATTTGAGTCCTTTGACATTTCTGTGGTGGAGGTAAGAACATGGGTTCTCTCATGAAACATTACATTATTCTCACACAAACCTGTGAAAAAGCAGGAATTTCCTGGAACTTGCTACATTGCTATCTGTGACATCGCCAACAAACCTCAGTGACACCATCCACGACCAGATCAAACTCCATTAGTTGTAAAGGATGAGATAAAATCATACTTTTGCATTCCAATGTTCTTCATTTGTGTGCCAAAAAGAACCCGAAAAAAAATTTGCTGTATGACATTTCTTGGCAATACTGACTTTGTAGGTAAGGTGATGCATGAACCAAAAATGCGTAAAACGTTATCAGTTCTTATCACTGCGCCCTTTGGATTGGGGGCTGGCTGTCTTCTTCTGAAATGTGACTGTACACATAACAGAAAAATACTAGTAGGAGCTTTTATTAATTAACATACTCTGAATCATTACTCCCAACACCTCTCGGGGACTACGTCTATATACCCTTCTACAGAGTACAGTAATAAACTGAGGATAATACGCCCCCCAAAAACTTGAGAAAATTCCTATCAGCCACTGGCTGCATTGTATCATAAATGCTTTTCGGTGTTTCACACTCAGCTCATGTTTCAGTGTGAAAACTGTGTTAAAACTGTTTTCAATTTTAAAACAGACATTTGGTATCACTGATGGTATCTGAAAATCAAGTTCATTCTCTGGTCACTGGACTTTGAAAGATAGTGTGTTCTACTTTCCTTATTTCTAGACACATAAAAATAGGATTACAGTTTTGTCATGAAATATTTTTCATTTACTACAATTTTCACTGATGATCTTGAAAATCTTTCTGGTTTTAGCCTAGATGATGACTATAACATCTCTGAAATTCAGTTTATTGATTCCTTTAAACAAATCCCTAAAGGAATGGGGAACGATAAAATTCAGCAATAAACATAGTATCTATGGATGGAAACTGTGCAGTGCTCCAGATCTAGATATCAGGAACATGCTAGAGTTGTAATGAAACAAAAGAGGGATGTTTAAGACTTTGGAAATCAAGTTTACCCTTCTAAACTCATCTAATGAGTTCTCTCCCTTTCAAAGATGTGAAGGATATTTTTTCTTCTTTTGTGAGTGTTAAGGAATTTTTCTTATTTAGTTTTCTCTGTGTTAAACATAAGCATGACAGATGTGCTGCACATTGTTTATGCAAAAGGTGTAAGGTACAGCACCTTCTCGCATCCTGTGTGGTTATTGGTTCAGACTTACATGTCTGGCAGAAATTGAAGGGAATTTTAAGACAGATTTTCCATTTGGAAGTAAACTCAAAGCATGCAAGTTCACATTGTATTTGACCCAGGTTTAGGACTACGTTCTAGCACACTGATGCAGGAGAGTCCACCAAGGCATTTCAAGTCCAAGTTCACAAAGAAAACATTTTCTCCCAGATGGCTGCAAGCCATATTTACGCGAGCAACGCCTTTTGCTTTGTTTCCTGGGGTGATTTCTTTTACGTCACAGGTTCCACAGAACAGCTCAGTAAACCCAGTCCCTTCCACTTCAGGTTAACCTCGAGACGAGACCTGGCTTTTGTCCTGTGCAGGCTCCAGCCTGCACTGCCCGGGGCAGCAGGCTGCTGCCTGGGCCCAGAGGAGCCCACCTGCCGGGGTGCTGCTCTACCAGGGACAGCCTCTTGTAGCTGCCACGCCCGGGGCACAACACCTCCCCTGTACTTGCAGCTGAGATGCCCAGCTGGTGGCAGAACGGCTCTGGTGAGCAGCTGTCACCATCTCAACTCAAATCTGCTGTTTGCTTCCCAGCTGAGACCCAGATCGCCTGTGTAAAGCATCAAGAGGCACAGCAGGCTCAATCCCAAGGGCGTGGACCCTGGGACCAAAACCACCTCACACTTCCAGCGTGGGCACGGGCACATCCAAAGTCTCCCAGTATCACACTAACAAATCAAGTTTTCTACAAATACTCAGAATGATTACGTGATGAAGAGCAATATATAAAGATGTAAACAGCCAAACAGGAAAGCCAAATCCTCAGAAATAAAGTGAAATATTTATTCTCAGTGGAAAGCGTTTGTCTAAACAGTGTCCAACACACAAATATAGTTTCCTATTCCTGAACAGTAATTCTACACAAAGAATCCCCAGTAAAATATTTATGTTACTGTGATTTGAATGATCAACAAGGGAACATTTCAACATGGTGCTCTACACCGGCTCAGAGATGCTGGTTGCTAAAGCACTGTGGTGTTGGTCTTTACACACACCATACTGCTCCAGCAAAACACTGTCAAAGAGCCAGGATAACCCCTGTAAGAGCAGGGCTGGTCTCAGGGTGAAGGTCTAACCCTGCAGACAAGTCTTCTCACTGGAACTGTTTGTGTGAGCAGCCCGTTTCTGACTTTGCTGGTCTTCAAAAACTTATCACTATATGGCAAACAGGCTTTCTAGTAACTTGGAACTTACAAGCAGCTGACAATGCATGCTGTCTGGTAGGATTTTCATAGGAAGGTTAAGCATATAACTAGGGGATGAGGGAGTGGCTACTTCCAAAAATACAGGAGGCTACAATTTCCACGTCTACTTCTTAATTTACTAAGAGCACTAATCAATTAGTGAAACAGTCTCTTCTGCTTCCACTTCCTCCACACACACATTCTGCTTTCCTCTCTGCTATTCAAAAGTTTTATCAAGTGCCTTCTCTTTCACAGCTGGCCATGATCTCTTCCTTCTGTTTGCTACTTCTGCTCCTGCTTTGAAGAGGGCAGAGGGAGACAGACGACAGCTACTTTACCTCTCCTACCAACAGTCCCAAAACCAAGGTGATGGTCACCCTTCTTTTCTACTATCCTGCAGTCAGATGTACTCATCCTAGCTATCACTGGGACACAGCAAAGAAAACTGCCCAAGTCTGCACCACAGCATCAACTGGCATGCTGGGTGTTTCCTCAGGTGCACCACAACACCACCTCCAGAAGTCCACCAGCTTCAGAAAGAAGCTGTGCACTCCATTGGCCACCCAGCAGTTTCCCAGCTCTTCTCTCCAATGCAAACCTGACTGTCAAAAACACAAACTGCGAGTGGCAGTGAGAAGGATCCTCTCCTGCATAAGGTTCTCTTAAATGGTGGAATGCAAGTGAGTATGCTAACATCATTACAGCGTAACTATACAGATGATGTTATGTGTCAGAGCTGGAAATGAATATTTAGAATATTGCTTAATTTTCACATGGCAGCATGTGAGTCCAGAAATAAAGACTCCATAAGTATAACAAACACCAACTTTCCAAACTGCTAGGCAGTAACACACAGCAGGAAATTAAGCAGGACTTATCATACACGCCTAAGAAGCAATTACAGAAGCTTCTGTTTCCCCAGTCATAAATTTCCTGGCTGTATAAAGTTGCACTAAAAGCGTCAAAGCAATGTTGACTTTCAATGTATACTGAATTAAAGGAAAATTAGCTTTCATGTGCAGAATAAGCTATTGTTGCAAGTTTCTGGTGAGGCAAAAAAAAAAGCATGCTAACACCTTTGACTGATTAAAAATTTACTGTAGGCTTATTCCACATGATCTACTGCATTATGCCATACACTCTTGACTCTTGGAAACACTGAAGTGACAGTCAGAAATGGCTGTGGTAATACTGCACAACCACATGCCTTTCTAGGATCTTGTATAATGACCACAGTGTACTGGTGCCACCACACCCTGATCTTGTGGTGTTCATGGCTAAGCATTCTTTTTAGTCCCAAGTTCTCCTTGGCTCCACAGAGAAACTCCTTTCTATACATTTCATGACTCAGACATGGCAAGAAACAGCACACTATGAAACCAGAGAATGATAAGAACTACATTAACTTATCTTTTTTCTTAACATCATGTCTCCTGCCTTCCTGTCATTTGTTAGGTTTTCAGAGGTACTTGCCATGTGAAGTAGCATGACAGGAGCTTCAGCTATGAACGCTCTACTAGAATCCATGCGGGCATTAACTGTGCTAATCTCTGCAGAATTTTCTCTCTCTCAGTGGAGATTTGGATAAATGGTTATTCATTGCTTTTAAGCTCATTATTCTGGAGGGATATTCGATGATAAGAGGGAGGCTCTCAAGAAATCCTATTATCATAATCCTTTAAACTGTGGAATCGCCGTAAGCCCCAAGCCATACAACCAACCCTCGCTGCAGGTCACACAGTACAAACCACAGAACAGGAAAAGTCACTTCTCAGAGGAGTTTACAAGCTAAATCAAGGCAGGGTTGGGTTTTTTTAATCCACATGGCACTGAGCAGATGGAAGTACCATGAAGAGATAGTCTTAACTGCTTGGGGCAAGAATAAAACCCATATATTGACTTTGAATAAAGAACAGTGGTTTTCACAGTTCACTTTCATTTTTAAAAAGAAGTTGCATTAACCTGCACTCTGGAAACATTTTCAGCTTCTCATATGCTCAGTATTTTCGTATCTTGCTAATAATACAAGCAATAAAGCTTCAGAGAGCTTGGTGAGGACATGCCACAAAACCAAAACATAGGAAGTAACTGATTTCTCATAAAAATGGAACAAAGATTCTTTCCAGGTAACTAACTATCTGTACTGCTTTAATAATTAATAAAGACTGTAGCTCAGAACTCCAAAAATGTGTAGGCATCTGAACTGAACTAAAACTAAACTTTTGTACTCTGGGATTTAGTATTGCCAGTCTTACATGGGTGCTGGAGAGCATCCAGAATCTGTACAATCACTTCTATAAAAATATTGGCTTTTTTTTTTTTTAATCCCAGCTGAACCATCACTTCCAGCTCTGGCACTGGTCTAGTTAAACACCTAACACTGTATGTTTGTACTATATTTGCTGTAGTAGACATTGCAGGTTTAGACAATGTCCAGCTCAACACATACATCCCCTCAATGAAAGGTTATTCTGACTCCTCTGAAGTACTACAGCTGGTTGTTTCATCCTACAAAACGTTTACTATACAGGATATTCCACAGCTGTTCTTGAAACAGGAGTTCATTTCTGAATCTTTTCCTCTTGCCCCTCCTACAGATATCACATGAGCACAATCTAACACCTTCTGTGATAATAGAAAAAACTGTTTCTGAAACATTTCAAAGCATTTTTTTACTCAGACTTTGGCCATGACAGGAATCTTCGAGATGACACACAAAAATAGGATTAACAAGCAGGTGTCCTGCAGATAATGCCCACTCTTAATGGAATAAAGGTTTGCTTTTAAACATACATTTTCAAACTGAGAAAAGCTTACAAATGACAACCATTTTAGTTTCAACTACAATAGCCCAAGTCAGTTGCTGAAGGGACTAAACACTTCAGTCTTCATACATCTCCGAATAAAGAAATGTGAGAAAATGCAGGTATGAGGACAATAGAAGGCCTCAGGTTTGAGGTGGACACTTGAATGTTGACATGAAGATTTCATTAAACAAAAAAGGAACAGTATTTTACACATAGGATGGAGGTGACTGAAGATCTCACAACTCTGCAGCTAAACCAGTTGTCTGTACAGTGTCTTGAGCATCTTCCTGGTCCGTGAGAAATGGATGTGTCAGGAAGGAACACGCTGCCTTGCCTGGGATACAACATCAGTTTTCTTGGGCACTGTATAATGTGAGCAACTGTTATCTTTGATTCTGGTAAGCAAAATAATTCCTGAGGACATAGTGAATTTTTCAGTATTAAAAGGAAACGTTTACTTTGCCATGACTTCTGCTCAAAAATGTTATGTAAATTTACTAGCTTTCTTAGTGCCATTTGGATTCATTTAATTTCATATGAAGTAACACGTTTGCAACTAAAATTGTCAAAAATATCAAGAGAATTCAAGGTGAGGACATTAACAGAATATTTGTTTAATTAAATAGTATTTCTCATTTTCAATATTTTCAAAATATTTGTTTTCAAGGCAGCCTATCGTGAAATGATGACAAGAGTCCATAAGCTATGCTCAGACTCCAGGCCGGAGTTGGGCCAGTAAGTCAAATTATTAGAAAGACATGCATGCATCTGCCACACACCTCAAACAGAAATATGAAACTCTGTATGAAAACTCTTAATCTTTAGCCCCGTATATTTAGCATCTTTATTTCCAATGGGTTAAAAAATCCAACCAGAAATACGCTAGCCTTTGCAGATGTAGTACTTTTCAAAAGCAGTACAAAATTAAGGGCATACTCAGGAGGGTACAGAAGACATGAAATCTCACCAGGTACACAGGAAAAAGTAATTACTCATTCCTACGAAAGGTCAGCTGCAGTCCTGAGTCTGAGCTTTCAATAAATGGTGAAACCTAATTTATTTGTACTGGGTATTGCTGCTTCCTAATATAACCCAAAACCTCAGGGAAACGCTGGTAGTATTCCAAACACAGGATGGTCTTTCAGCCAAGAAATCATTTCAAAATTTATCTAAAGCAGAAAGTTATTATGATTCCACAATGGTGGCATGCATTTGTTTGACATTCACTCAGCATACTGAGGACAGAGAAATTTCTGAATTTAGTTCCCATGATCTAACAGAGAAGCTATCTAGGCAACTTGGTGCTTTAAGCCTGTTTTCCCTTTTTCTTCACATAATCATTTTGTAAATAAAGCACCCAAACTATACACCATAAACAAATGCAGATGCAAGTCTTCAGAAAGATTTCAAGGTATCTGTTTCAGCTCCATCAGTTCTATTATTTGATATAGAAGAAAAATATCAAGAAATACCTAAAATGTCCATTTTGCTATTCTAACAAACATTGAATACAAACTTAATTAGTGAATAATTGAACCATTCTTAGTTGCATTTCTCATGGACTGAAACATTTTTCTGAAAGAATAAGCATTTCAGTAGAACCATTTGCAGAATTCAAGACCAAGGGTAGAGTCAGCACAGAATAAAAAAAAAAAAAAGGATGTACACCACTACAACTAAGAGAAAAAGAAAATGGAGTATTTTTACAGACGGACTAAACAAAAGAACTTACAGAGGAGTAGTATGATGAGGAATGATTGCACTAATTTATTGCAAGAAAAGTTTAAATGAACATCACGGAAAACATTCCTGCTGGTGGAAATGCCATTTCTAAAGACTTTTAAAATTAGTCCTAGGAAAGAACTATACCACGCATACTGAAGAATGAGATTCCATATTACCTTGTGATCTAATTTTCAATTGCCTGTCTCACAGATTCTATACTCTAAAGACGTTACCTAATCTAATAATCAGAATTTTATTCCATCAGAAGTACAAATTTAATAATGAAATTGTATTACTGCATGAATAATATGACATCTTAACATCAGATTCTGTGTTATACGGAGATATCATCAGTGAAACAAGAACTACAGAGCTCTTGATGTCTTAAACAGATTGGCCCAGCTCACCCTTTCTGTGTTTCTTCTTTTCCTTTCCTATACAAACTCTGATTTAAAAAAGAAACTGGGAGGTATTCAATGTTAGTTCCATACAATGCAGCTGTGGCTAACCAGAAATCTTTCATTCAGGTAAATAAGGAGTTCTAACAACATTTTATTAGTGCTGGGCAATACTCACAAGACTCTGAAGGAACAGGAAAAGTCTGTTGGCTAAGCATTTTTAAACACCTCTATCGACCCACCAACATACATCTCCTATATAACCCAGAGAATGCTGTAACACTGTATAGTTATCCTGAAAGAGAAGGTGGATGAGCTCTAAAAGAGGAACAGGATGAAGAAAGTAACAAACTGAGGAAGGTAAACATTCCAGGACTTACTTATCCTAAAGACTATCTACCACTGATTATGAATAACGTAAATCCAGGATTAGAGCAGAACATTTTAAAATGAGCCTGAAATGCTACGTGACTGCTTTGTCCTTGCAGATGGCCCAAATTCAACTGCTTCGAGATGTGAAAGATAAAGCGATGATTGTTCTCCATTTCCAAAATGAAACTATAACTCTACAAGGTTTAAGAGGTGATAGTCTGTATCACACCTCTAATTTAAACATTTTTCAAGTGTTTCTATTACCAAAATGAAAATATTTTCAGAGGCTTTAATACAGCAGTGTGAAAAGAAAAACTGAAACCAGAAAATGATCTTTTGATTCAGAAGCTGGCATTCGAACACACTCAGCCAAACTAACCTTCACATTTTGAAGACAAAGGTATACCTCCCTCTCACCCATTTCTGAAACTGTCAGGAGTTAGATTATTAACTACACAAAGGCAGCAATATAAAAAAAAATACAGAATTAAGTTGAAACCATTAATTTTTGAGGTAAAAATTATGTAGTCATAGAATCAGCTTTAATTTCTCTGCAGGATGAAAGCAACAGAGGGAACAATCACTGTAGAACCGCATGGAAATGTCTCATACTTCATCACAGCAAAAATAAACAATTAAATATAAACTAAAATAATTGCAAGGTTTTTTTCTCCTTTCTGCTGGTACACTTTTTTCCCTTCCTCCTTGTACTGTCTTTTTACTCAGCCTAGCAAGTAGTGTACCAAAAGTGCACATCTACACTACTTACTCTCACCTCATTTACATGAGGGCAATATATGCCTTAATTTATTTAAACTCAGGGAGATATTCCAATTCCAGCAAAATCAAAGCAAAGATTAAATTTAAAGGAAATATCAATCATTTTAGTATATCCAAAACCCCTTAACAGTGGTACTTGCAGGTATAAGCAAACTGGGAGACAGAATTGAGAAGAGTCTTGATGATAAAGAAACCATTTTGGAAAAAAAATGGGGAAACTTAGATTTCCATTATAATGTAGGAATGCTCACTTACATAAATATGAGATTGAAAAAAACAATCTGTTCTGCAGAGAAGGATTTGTGGGTTACAGTGAATCACTAATTGCGCATCTCACAAAGTGTGAGACAACGCTACCGTTGCTACAAGTACCATATAGCAATAAGTAAACAGGGAGTGTCACTTGGGAACGCTTGGGTAATTGTTATACTTCAGTAGATGCAAATAAAATCTCAGCTGAAATGCTGCCTAGCTTTGGGCACTGAACTTCAAGAAATATCTAGATCACTTGGAGCAAATGAAAGTAGATCAACAAGGTCTTATCCTCAACAAGGATAAGACTAATCTCCTTAGGAAACAACCCATAGAGGAAGTCTGGAGGGACTGAAGTGGTATAAAGAGAGGAAAAAGAGACAAAAGAGTACACATGACAGACATGACTGCAGCCTTCAATTACGTAGCAGGTAACTATAAAGACTGACAGAAAAGTTTTCTCCATTTCCACATCAGGCTGAAGGAGGAAGACAGGATGTTTTGACTAACAAGAGAATAACTTCCTAACGATAAGCATCAGAAGATACTGTAGAATATTTCCAGAGGGGTACATAGGGCTTAAGAATAAGACAAACAGCTGTAAAAAAATATATTTATTAATAGTTGATTCAGGTCTGTATAGGAAAACAGAAAACTCCAGTCTTCCAGTCTACACAGCAGTACTTCTTGTTGAGTGAAGAGTTGACTAACTCTGAAATGCAGAAATGACAACACTGTGCAGACGCCACGGGCACAGTGCTGTCATTTCTCCAGCTATGGCTTAGCACAGTGTTGTAGTCAATTCTACAAAGCATTATTCATATAGCAGGGGAACAGGAAATACAGTGGGGCTGTGTCACCAAATAACTACAAGCAGAAGTACTACCAAAGTAGTTCCTTTCTGGAGCAGGAATTCTGTCTTCTCCTCACCTACACAGTACCATGTATTCTCTGGTGCCATTTAACGACAATAATTGATCATCTTGCTTGATCTAGCAAAGGCCTTGGCCTTTTCTCTCCCCTTCATTCACAGTGGTCTTTATACCTTCTTTAACTTCTCCTGCAGCACCCTGGGGGTCCAGCATCCGTAATGCTAGCATCACATTCATCAGCTTCACCTGAAGCTCACCGACTATAGCCATACCAGTAAACTAAAGGGTGCCAGTTTATTCCATAAACATATTCAGGCACTGAAATTAAACAGCTGAACTCTTCATTTTGACAAACAGTTAAAACACTCTTGGAACAACTTTGTGCGGCCAGCTTCTCTCCCAAACAACTCAGGCACAGCTTGGCAGTTCCTGTGGGACAAATGCCATTCCCAACAGGCAACTTCAACCCACCCTCTGCACCCAGCAGGCAGACAGCTTAATGGTGAGGACGTGGGTCATCTCATGTCAGCTGGCCTCGGTGTCAGAGGGCAATCTGAGACACATTTAACGTACTGCTACAGCCATACCCTTTGTCCTGAGAGGCCCCAAGTAAGGAAATCATTTAAAATGGCAGCTAGAATATAAGCTGCTCCACGCAGCAACTGTTTATAAACAGACAGAAATGATACATTCTCTCTGTTTCTTCACGAGTGGACTCTTCAGAATGAAGTAATTCTTTTAATCATTTCAGACCCCAGTTCCCACCACAGGAAGAGGAAAAAGCCGGTGACTGCATCTCTGTCTTGGACAGTTAGGAACTCTACTCGTACAGTGTCTAGCTCACATCATTACTCTAACCTGAGTAAAAATCACATATTTTTAGTCATAAAAATAGGAAAGCAATTAATCTAGGTCACTCAATCAATAATACACATTTTTTTTTTAAAAATATATATCTTTTTAGACTCTGAAGGTGTGATTTGAACCCACAAAGCCAAAGACATTCCAGCTAAAACTGGTATTTCATAAACACAATTATGCCTTTTACTTTAAGAAATGATTTGAGTTAAAGGTGAAATAGTAACGCTCGCTCCAAGTTTCCTTAGGATTTTGTTACTTTAGACTAAATGCTTTACTTCACATAAGGTTTCTTGTGTTGAATTGTAGTACAACTGTTTACTCAAGTGGCAGCAACATACTCTGTGATAAATTAAATGGACATTTATCAAAGGCAAGTTGACAGGTTTAAATGTTAAACGTAAGCATTGAGACAAGTACAAATAGTTTCTACCTGGAGGTTACGTATCCAAATCACTGGATAGATATTTTAATTAACTTCTGCACAATAAAGAACATTTGCTTCTGAATTATTGAAGAACATTTCCTGAGAGAGGAAGATACAAAATGCCATGGAATAGATTTTTAAGTAGTGTTTACATATAAATAAAAATTTAAAAATCCTTCTTCCTATTCAACACAGACAAGAAAAAGACAAATATTGTTTAGAAACATAAATCTTGGGGTCAAGATTTAAATTTAAATTAAACAAACAACTTAAGAGAGTTCCATCAGACAAAGGCATAATACACAGGTAGAGGAGTTTTCATTACTGTATCTTATTTTATTGTAATACATTGAGTTATGATCTAATAACACAAACATGTAGTCACCTCAGGTTCTGAGGGAATTCTGAGAAAACCTAAAAGATGAAGACATCTTTGGTAGGAACAAATTAGTTAATACACTTCTCTCATTTCTTAAACCAATCTAGTCTTCTTGCCCTACTGACAGTAATTCTTAAGGCAACAAGCTGGGAAACAGAAGCAAGCTGCAAACCCACAGGAGCACAATGGTAAGTGCCTTCTCATCAACACCTTTCAAATCACTGAAGCATTTGGACACTTAAAATATTAATAAAAACTAAAAGGTTTTACTCACAGTTAAAACCAGGTTCAATAGTTTTTCCAGCTTCAAGACTGTTTATTGTAATCTGAAAGATGATGTGCAGCAGCAGAAATGATAGACTGGTGAAACACAGAGATTTTAATAATCGTCCCGTATGCCCTAAAAGACAAAATATACATACATATAGTTGGTGAATTTCTAAACATTGCTTAAATATTTTCAGTATAAAATCAGTAAAAATATCCTGACCAAAGATATTTCTACAAGTCAGTTTCACGTTACTCATGATTGCCCCTTAAGGGTCAACATCATAGCAAAAAGCATACTTAAATTACAGTGTCTTTGAGTACTCTTTAATCATAAACTCCATTTATTCTTATTGCTGAAATTTTCTTTTAGTTTTTGGTTAAAAAAACCCATTTAAGTCTCCGGATAGCAATTTTACATCATTAACAACATCCCTATGCTTATTACCATGTTATCTGGTACAAAGACAAAATACGGATGATACTTCCAATCTTGAGAAAATAAAAAACTGTTAATCTAATTACTCTTTCTAAAACAAATTACATAGGGGGGAGAGGGGGGATAACAACACAAAAACCTCAGTTTGGCTCAGGAGTATAGACATACTTTCAAATGAATGTTTTGCTTTGTGCACACTGCCCTCTTTCTCTTCCTTTAGAAGTTTTTGGAAAAATTTTCAGTACACACCGAAGAATCCTGTGCCAGATACACTTGGTCATAGTTCCTCTATGATTTACTGGATATCTATAGCCAAAAGCCAATAGAAAATGTTTGATGAAGACTTCAAAAATTCTTTATAAATCCTCTAGGAAACACTCAGCTAATCACAGGCAGCCAAACTTGCAAGGTATGAATAAATAAAGTAACCCATTAGTATTTCAGAAAATATGCACCTTCAAGACGAAGTTGTATTGCTGATAAAAGACAACATTAAATATCACCCTACCTGACCTATATGCAGCAAAAGTTCTATTTCCAAAGCATTTTATATCTAGATTTTACACTACCTGCTTCATGCATTTGAGGATCATTTTTTATTTACAGATTAAAAAACAGCAGTGCTGGAATTCTTACCCAAGGTTACAAATAAAGCCAAGATTATGGAGGGCAAAACTAGCAGAGTATACCTGGGAAAGGTTCACTCTACATGCAGCTTGTTTCATTCATACTAATTCCACATGTGTCTGTTACGAGCATCTACTAGACATAAGATGATGGTTCATATCCTGTATCTAGCCAGTAAATCAGCTTTTTGTTTTATATTTGTTATAGTTCAAGCATGTCATTGATGGTCCAAATGGTAGTTTATAAAGCAAAGAATCAGATAAACATGATTCAACAATTTTAGAAAAAGTTATACACTATTAACTCCATCAGACTCAAAACCTTTGTTGTATGATCACTCTCTTGACTGCAGACTTTGAATACCAAATGCCTGTAATGAACTTCGTTATTTTTTTTTTAAATAAAGACATTAAACAATTCAAACAAACAAAAAATGACAATAGCAAACCTACATACGAATTTCTGTGATCTGAAAAGGAAGCTACATTCACTAAATACGTGCTTTGTATGAGCTATTCACTACTCATTACTGGTAAGACACCAGAGTCCACACAGAAAGGAGATAACCTGGGCTGCAGAGCATTACAGAAAAAAAAAAAAAAAGATCAGATTTTAAATTCTTTGTATCAGAGGCCATTTTTTGCTTCTCTTCTACAGAAGCTGGCCTGGTGTCCTGGCTTAGGACAACAACTTCTAAGCACTGAGAAAGCATGAATAACAAAATAACTCATATTTTCAAAATCATTAGAAGAAGGAATATATGACAAGCTACATGTTATTAAATCATTCATTACATGTGATGTCATATGTAATGCAATCCAAGGGCTGCTAGCTTTTACAGTTTTTTTGGCATGTTTCAGTATTTGATGGCTTGTTCCTGCATTACCAGGTCCCATACTCATGGTATTACAAGAGCTGCATGTTCAGAATATACTGAAAAATTACATATCTCAAAGCTGGAGACAAACAGTTTGACCACACAAACTCCATGGACCTAACAACTGTGTTAAAAAGTACAGATTTTAAAGACAGTCTGGTGATTTCTGAAGTTCTGAGTCACAAACTCCTCAGTGCATGGGAGCTAACAATTCAATAGGTATCAAGCACTGAATTTTTCATATAGAAGTGGATTTGGAAGTTTTTTCATAGAATTGTTTCAGTCAGTCTCCAAAGGAGAAAAACAAGCCACACAATTAACCAACACATGTTCACTTCCCAAACTATTTCCACATAAAAAAATAAAACTATCAAAAATCTTGGGTCCATCTTTCAATAATTCAGATGCCATATCTCTCCAAAATGTATCTCGATTTTAGCACTCATTTTTTAAAGCTTGAAAAGAAACATATTTAAATCACAGATTGAACAAAGCATTTCTTTAACAAAGCCTCAACTTTTGCAATTGTCTTCCTTTTAGGAACTGTAGAAAATGTTGAAAATATATTTCTTGAATGCTAAAATGTTGAAAAAAGATCTTCCGCACAAAGCTAGGGAAAATTTTAAAGGACTGTTAACACCCATGATAATAAAGAGTGTCTCAGTGTACTGGTAAATATGGCAGGGGAAACACACAGCTGGAAGACAGGTAGACATGTTCAGTGCAGGTTACAGCATTCCTCAAGGGCTGCTCCCTTCATGGCCATCAGTGGGACAGGACCATCATCAGATCCTACCAAGCAGAAGCCCTTTGCCTGCACTGTATTCAGCTGTGCCAGCAGGAACTAGACACAAGAAGTATTTGGAGAAAAGTAAGAAATACTGTGCCCCTGACTTCAAAAGTTTTGGAGCGACATCAACAACTTGGGAGAAATGGGAGTGCTAAAAATCAGTGAATTACTGGATATGTAATTTATGCCAAGAAAGAAGTGACAGATTTGGATAAGGGATGAGCTTCAATTTATAGTGGGCTTTGGATAAACCCATTTGACTGTATTTTTACTTACATTTTTTTCTTTCTACTGGAAACTTAGTTTTAAATTACACAAAGAAAAAATTAACTGTATGTATACAGAACTGAGATGGTGGGAAAAGAGACAGCTAAAATTAAACTCCTGAAATAAAAGAGAGCTTCTTATGAGGAGGAAGAAAGATTTTTGTCATCCTTCTTTAATTTTTATTTATTTTAATTCACTCACAGTCACAATCCTTTTGCTAAAACTTACCTTAACCATCCAGTTGCCCTAACGTGAAAGTCTTTGGGGACATGAACGAAAGCTGACTGTCCCACAGAGAAGGAAATACATGTTGTTCACAAACCTGCATGGACAGAACTGATAGGCGACAGATCACCCCAGCCCACACCAGAAATCACAACACTGATTCCTTCATTTTTGTCTTAGATGTATAGACTCATGTAAGTACATCAAAAGTAAAATAAGAAAAATCTTCTGACAAACACGTGAGGTCATAGCTTGAGTGCTGGGTTATGATTTTACTCACACCAGTGTGGCACCACCAGCTTCAGTAAATGGTGGTGGATGGAAACGAGAGAGCAGATTTGTCTCAGAACTGGCCTGAAAGACTAAGAAAAGTGGGTTTGCTTTCAGGTGGTGTGTCATTCCTAATGGCACCCAGTGGGACCAAAATCTGGCATGTGGCTTGAGAAATGTACGCCGGTGTGTCTCGGAAACACACAGGGAAGGTTGCTCCAGCCTCCACGTGTCAGCACAAGGCTCCTGGGAAAGGACTTTCTCCCCTTCAACTGAGCCTGCAGGAAGCTGCTCAGAATGCAAAGGCTTCATTAGCCTCTTTCTCTCCAGCCCAGCTGTGACACTAAACTGGACTCAAGAGGGCCAAAAGTTTTTCACACATGGCAGAGGAATCCATTTCTTATTTTTCAAAGGTAATCCAGCCAAGAGCTGGCTTAGTGACGGCATGTCCCCCCCCAGCCACAGGCATGTAACCTCAGTACAAGTAATTATTTGAATGTGCCTGACTAGCACTGCTGCCTGCAACAAGCACATGCACCTCTTGACTGCCTACATCAGGACTGTATGCAAAGGTGGTGCCTGCTGCTCACGGTACATTCGTGTTTAGACAGGCAGTCCTGTGATCTTTTCTGCTACCCCATTCCCTAAAACAGCAGAGTATGACAGAATTCTTTTTTTTTGTGCACCTGGAACTTCCTAAGAGCTTCTTCCAAAAGGGTGTGCTAATAAGACATCAAATAACTGAACGGCCAATTGTCACCGAGACCTGCTTTAGAATCACAAATATTAGTTTTTACAGTATAATCTGACCCAGAGCCTTAGGTTATTGCGAAGAGCTTATCATATTATATTATATCATATCTTATTTCCAGTTGCTTGCAAGGTATCTTTTCATTCCACACATTTTTTTTTTTCTCGTTCTGATCTATTGGATGGCGCACAACACAAAATTGGCTGAGTCTCTAACAAAGTTAATAATACTGCTAACAATTTATTCTGATTTTTTAATAAGAAAACATCTATATGCAGAAGATGACAAGTTCTAAGGGTCAGTATCCATTCTCCATGCCATAATGATATCAGGAAAGGGAAAACAGAGGAGGAAAATAACAGGTTCTAAAAAATAATTTAAGACCGTTTACTCTTCCAACAGTGTAATTCCTTCATTATGCTCATACGCATACTGCATGGCTTCACTTGAACAGTAGATTTAAGAGTGTCTAGGTGTTTTATTTGAAGCTTTTATTACTTTCCACCGGGATTATTTTTAAGTGCAGCCTTAGTGTTGCATTTTGCAAGTTTACTGATGACACCAAGCTGTGTGGTGCGGCTGACACGTTGCAGGGAAGGGATGCCATCCAGAGGGACCTTAACAGGTGGGCCTGTGCAAACCTCATGAACTTCAACAAGGCCAAGTGGTTTCCCTCAGCGGTCTGTACTGGGACCAGTGCTGTTTAATATTTTCATCAATGACACAGACAGCGAGATCAAGTGCACCCTCAGCAAGTTTGCAGATGAAAACAAGCTGACACACCTGTGCAGCTGACACACCTGAGAGACAGGATGTCATCCAAAGAGACCTGGACTAGCTGGAGAGGTGGGCCTGTGTAAACCTCATGAGGTTCAATAAGGCTAAGTGCAAGGTCCTGCACCTAGGTCGGGGCAACCCCCAGTATCAATACAGGATGGGCACAGAATGGATTGAGAGCAGCCCTGAGGAGAAGGACTTGCGGGTACTGGTTGATGAGAAGCTCAACACAACCCGTCAATGTGCGCTCACAGCCCAGAAGGCCAACCACATCCTGGGCTGCATCAAAAGCAGCAGGTCCAGGGGAGGTGATTCTTCCCCTCTACTCCGCTCTGGTGAGACCCAACCTGGAGTACTGCATCCAGCTCTGGAGCCCTCAGCACAGAAAAGACATAGACCTGTTGGAGCGGGTCCAGAGGAGGGCCACAAAAATGATCAGAGGGCTGGAACACCTCTCCTACAAGGACAGGCTAAGAGAGTTGGGGCTGTTCAGCCTGGAGGAGAGAAGGCTCCAGGGAGACCTTCTAGAAGCCTTCCAGTACCTGAAGAGGACCTACAAGAGAGCTGGAGAGGGACTTTTTACAAGGGCATATAGTGATAGCACAAGGGGTAATGGTAATGGATTTAAACTAAGAGAGTAGATTTAGATGAGATATAAGGAAGAAATTCTTCACTATGAGGGTGGTGAGGCACTGGAACAGGTTGACCAGAGAAGCTGTGGATGTCCCCTCCCTGGCAGTGTTCACAGCCAGGCTGGATGGGGCTTTGAGCAACCTGGTGTAGTGGAAGGTGTCCCTGCCCATGGCACGGGGGTTGGAACTAGATGATCTGTGAGGTCCATTCCAATCCAAACCATTCTAGGATTCTATGATTTTCTGAAGTCAGTTGGGTTTTCGATAATTCTAACCTCTCTTTAGCCATACATTGTACCTCAAACTGCTGCAACACTTTCAATTCTACTTCAACAGCTTTTCTTAGGAATTTTTTTACACAACGCTTCTTATTCAGATCACAGCAGATGAAATACCAAAGCACAAGTCATTTTTCACTTAACCTTTGATAGCACACACTGAGTGATAAATATTAACGGGCATTAATCTCCTGAACTAGTGACACTTCAGTTAATAAAGATACTCTATTACAGTCATTCAGGATTTATTTTGTAATAAACCTCTTCAGCAGTAAGTAACAAACATAAAACTAAAGAGCTCTAAGGAAGAGGCTTGGTTGCAGTAAATATCTACAGCACAGACAGCATCACTCCCACAGAATTTTTTTCACCTAGAAATCTTAAAATCTTAACTTCTAGTTTGTCCATCAGGAAACCTAGCATCACCTCAGAGCCTAGATGGAACCAGGATCCAGAGACTTTAATCTCCTGCTCCATGGTTCCAAACAGGAGTCTGTCAACATCATCTATACTGAAGATAAAGGCAGCTGGGAGTGGGAAGCTAAGAAAACATTTAATTGAAAACATCTGTCCTTTGGAAAAATCTGGAAGTTTGGGGGTCATATGATCTGCAAGAGATAAAAAAAATCAAAACATTATAATTTCCCAAATAAAAGAAATCCCACCTTTGGTCAGCTCTGTTTTAAGTGACTCAAGATACCACAACTAACTCAATGAGATAAATGCAAGGAAAGAGTTCTGAAGTTGGCTTCTGCCAAAGTTTCAGAGGTGATAAAAGACAGAGTTGGTTCCAGCTAATCATCAGAAAAAAAGTCATCACTGAGTCCAACAAGAACATCTGCCACTTTGGCCACAGGTGTCAAACACAGATTCACACAAGTAAACATGTAAAGAGATGAAAGTTTATAAGCATGAAATAAGTGCTGATATATCAATCTTCCATTTGACAGGAAAACCTTGTATTTCAGGTTAGGCAGTCAGCAACACCAAAAAATACGGGCCAGTCCCCTTTCTTGACTTCATCAGTCTATCGTACACTAATTGACACTTAATACAGCAGGACACCTCCTGATGACCACAGAAGATGAAGAAAGGGTTCAAATACGAGTTCTTAATTCAGCTGAGATTTTCAGTAATCACTAAAGGGTTAAGCTTGCAAGGCACAAAGCAATTTAGCCCTGTCCAAGAAAGCATTTAAGCACATGCACATCTTTGAGTACATGAAAAGGGACTGAAGGGCTCTCAATGTTGGACAGAAGATTCTTAAAATAAGACTCAGTGCTTCACTGCTAAGGTATTGACACTCAATGTGACCCAGTCTTAAAGCACACAGCTTGCAAGCCAGTGGAAGTCAAACCCTTTTACATACCTCTACACCATCCACCGTTGAAATTGGTGATCTGTAGAGACTAATTTTCTCTATTTTTCCTTACAGTTAGAATGTGTACTTCTGTCCGAGTGTGCAGAGTAGGCATAGCCTACTGTTTTCAGTTCTTCTCTTTCCTGTGCACTTTTGGAGGTGCAGAGAGACAGTGCCCTCCAGTTGCAGGTTCTGTAAGAACGATGCTAAATGTTTGCTAGTGCCCGTTTCATCTATTATTAAACAGTCTTTCCTAGATGTAAAATATCCATAGTATTTCTACATGCACAGTACAGTCACACTTAGAGGTTTGGCCTCTTGAGTGCTGAAATGCAATGGGACAAAGCTATGTGCAAGTGATAGAGGAAAGCAATCATTTGGAAGGACTATACTAAGAAGAAAATTTGATAATGGTGTACCTTGTACACTGCATATTGTGCAAGGGCAAGCCATCGATTCACAAAGTAAAGTAATGGCATATCAGCAACTATTCACCAAGTCGTACATGTACTTCTTAAGCAGACTCAAAAAAGATAATGTTTAAATCATCTTGAAGTTGCCAGGAATTAATGGTTAAAAAAGTGCTACCATTTCCTACCCAAAATAAAAACAAAACTTACATCTTCCTTTCTTGAAAGCACTGCCTTCCTTCCACTGCACAGTAAGCACAGTTACTGGTACATCTATATTTAACTTTATAGAAAAATCATTATTTTTTTTTTTCCCCCCAAAGAGTATCTTACATTTCAACATCATCTTCTACCCAGAGGTTTTGAGCTTACTAGAGCCTTAAGCAGTGGGCAGACACCACCACTGAAAAAATACAAACCCATTAGGTTCACACTTGCTGGATTTCCAGCAGCAAGACAAAAATAGAGAGCAATTAACTAATGCCATGGTCTGTTCTGTACCTACCCAGGCCCAAGCCTTAAAATGTGTATCCACAAAGAACAGCTCAAGATTTCATGCTATTATTTTTAGCTATGTTTAAAGCTATGTGCTCAAGCAGCCACAGTGACATCCAGACGAGAGAAGTACAAGATTTCAGATTCAGAATGTCCAGCAAAAGTTTCCCAATGTTTGAACAGTTTTCCCCATGCTTTCCCGAACAAGCCTGTTATTCCCGTATGCAGCCAAGTATCGTAATCTACAGCTGTGCCCAACAGAAAAATTTTCTAATAAGTTTACAAAAAAGGCATGATCCTCAATTTCAAGCAACTTTTTGTACTATAATGTATTCCTTTGCATTTCAAATTATATTATATCTTAGATCATAAAAACATAAGAATTTGTAACAGTTTCTCAAAAAATACTGAATTGGGTAAAAATTTTACATTACTTTTTAAAGCAAAGTAACACACATTGTTCCAGGCTGTGTATCTGCATGTAAAATGCAGGTTCCTTAATAGTCTTTCATATAATGTATTCCTTACAGTTCTCTTTCTGTTTCTCTCTCTTTTTAAAATGCTGCAGAGCTCTAAGAAGGGAAACAAGTCAGAGCTAGACACATACACTGCAGGAATGCCAACCAGACCTGGGTAAACATAGCCAAAAATGTTATGTGTAATTAAAAAAGAAAACCTGATCTAGAAATGAAAATATTAAAAGTGTTGGATAGGATAATAAATGCCTACTTACTCTAGCTTCTTGCGGGATTTCCTGTTTTTCCTAGAAGATTTCGTGCCCAGAATACTATTAGAACAGAGCTGTATCCTCCGCATCAATAGACAATACCATCGTTCAAGCTAGCCATAATCTCTGACTTGCAAGTTTACACAGGCAATTTACCCATTTTGTTAACAAAATATTTTGTCAGACAAGACTCAGAATTTAACCGTTCATTTTTTTTTCCAGATGATACACATAAGCTTTCAAAGAAAACAACAACTACTTGATGTCTGCTTCCTAATGTGACAGGTGACTGTACCAAGCTAAATACAGGAAATAAATATCATCTCAGATACCAGTGCATACGAACTCTAAGTAATTTTAAGCCAGAGCTGTTCTTTCACAAGAGAATTTGAGGCTTTTAATATAGAGTTCCAGTTACTCTCCTTGAGGAACCAGACTCTCCATGTTTGCCACTAACAGAAAATCTTTATTTTGAATTGAAATTAATTCAGCCATTATTATCTGTTAGAAGCAGTGCTTGCACCTTACTTTTCTCATTCCTCTGTCATGGCCATAAAGAGCAGATAACTCTACCCAGTACGAAGCTCCCTCAACAACAGAGAGTCCAAACAACTCCCAGGTAATAGGAGATGACAGCAGGCGATGTGCTTTTTTAAAATTGGTACTTACTAGGAGGTAAATAACTTTCTCTATTGAATACCTACCCACAGATGTTCATAAGCAGCAAACAAATTTGATGCAAGGCAGAGTGAAAAGGGAAGGTTAGAACACTATGTGAATAGGACTAATGCCGCTATGGCAAACCGAACCCTATACTACAAAGTTTTCACATGGGAGTAAGTGCATAAGTACTTGTACTGAACTTGCAGTGGAAGCTGTGCTATGAATTTATTCCCTTTGCAAAACTTTCCCAAGAAGCTCTAGAGGCTTCCCCAGCTAAGGCAGAAGTCTTGCAAAAAGTTTAACATCTTTCTGAAGAGTTCGCATTATTATCTCTAGCACAACATACCGCAGCTCACGACCCAGCTGAAGAACCCCTGAACTGAAATGCATTGGCGTTTCAACTTTGCATTTCAAAAATGCAAATAATCTGAACTGCCAAGCGCCCTGTCTACATAGAGCTGAAGTAACCTATGCAAGGGCATAGCTTTGTTCCCTCTTTGTCAGAGGTGCTTAGGGAAGAAGAAAGACAAGATGGAAAAGTAAATTATTTATTGAAAAAAATTGGTTGTAAAAGTTTCCTGGTGTTTGAAGAACCTACTATGATGCTAGTATGCCACCCAGCCATGAAACTTTCTTCTTTCTGAAAAAAAATATGATTACTTTCAAAAAACCTATTCCAACAGGCAAATGGAAGTGGACCAGATAGCTTCCTACTAATATCAGTAGTATCCTTTCACCAAAATCAGGCGGTTTCCTAAAGAAATTAAAATATATATTTCCCAAGAGGCCAGATATGTTGTATATTCTGTCAAATTCTGTAGAGAAATAGATTACAGGAAGTCAGAGAATGACAGACCAATAAAGCTGACTTGCACGACTGGCAAACTGGTGAAAACTGTAACACAGCCGAGAATTAGACAGTTAGTTAAGGACCATACGCCAAGGAGGCACCCAGGTAGTTACCATAGAACATGGTCATGCCTGACGGATCTTAGAAATCTTCACAGAAATCACAGAATATGTGTACAAGAATATTTTAGGTGACACAGCAAACTTAGTTTTCAATAAAATTCTGGTGAGTATTTCAGAAGAACAAACTTCTGTCTAAGGCTCTTACAGGAAATGATCTGTCATGGGAATGGAGGAAACACCAGCTTTGGCTGATGGTAACTTTTGATTTGTCTCCCAGTTGCAACAGGTTCAGAACAAAAATACTTTTTTTCACATTAATGACAGAATTAATCTTATTTGCTACTTTCTGCCCAGTACTCGTATTATGTGTGGAATTAAGCGGATGCAGATGTACTGTTTTTGTCTGGGATAGAGTTAATTTTCTTCATGGCACCTAGCATGGAGCTATATTCTGGATTTATGAGGAAAACAGTGTTGGTAACACAGTGATGTTTCAGTTGCTGCTGAGCAGTGCTTACACAGAGCCAAGACCTTTTCTGCTTCTCACACCACCCTGCCAGTGAGTGGGCTGAGGGTGCACAAGAAGTTGGGAGGGGACACAGGCAGGACAGCTGACCCCAACTGACCAAAGGGATGCTCCATGCCATATGACATCACGCTCAGCATATAAAGCTGGGGGGGAAGGAAGGAAGGGAGGAATGTTTGAAGTGATGATGTTTCTTCCCAAGTAACCATTATATGTGATGGAGCCCTGGTTTCTTGGAGATGGCTGAACGCCTGCCTGCTAGTGAGAAGCAATGAATGAATTCCTTGTTTTGCTTTGCTCATGTGGACGGCTTTTGCTTTACTTATTAAACTGTCTTTATCTCAACCCACAAGTTTTTGCATTTATCCTTCTGATTTTCTCCCCCATCCCACTAGGAGGAAGCGAGGGAGTGGCTGTGTGGTGCTTAGCTGCCTACTGGGGTTCAACCATGACAGTAGACTGTAAATATACATGAAATCTGGACATCAAGGAATTCATCTATGCTTGCAGAAACACTTGATTTCTTCAGGAGAAGAAATCACAACATTTCTCAGTATTGCAGAAAAGGCTTACACTAAGGAAGAGTGGAGCTCAGTGAAATGCTGAGATCCTAATGACACCACATGTGTTTTCTTGCAAACAGTATGCAAAAGCCATTCATTGGAACACCTGCAGACCAAGCAGAGAACAACAACTAGATCTGTATTATCACTATTAAATCAATTCCATGCGTGCATGCACAACAGTTCTCCCCTCTTAATCTCTCTATATGTAAAAGCATAGCTGTAATTTTATCTATCACGTTCTAGGTAGATCAGACAAAGGAATTTCGCACACTTAATCCATTACTTTCAACTCCAAAATGTTGATTATGAAGTTTCCTTAATAAGCCTACAGGTCACGACCATAAATAAGCCATCACATTTCCACTTGAAGATACCTGTTGTGTTTTTTGGACGATTACTGCAGAGAGAAGCAAACAGTTAATTTTCACCAAATTATATGCATCGTGTGTTTTGCATAGTGGAAAAAGGGGGCCAACATTATAGTAAGTTGAGTCCTTGCTAGTAAGGTGTCTTTCAGATAAGTGACCAACAGTGATGCCTTTCCTTCCTAGGATGATTGCTACCCTGGCCCAGGCATTTGGTGGCAGCAGTCCAAATACTTACAGGCTGTCATGGTTTAGCCGCAGTTGGCAACAAAGAACCACACATTTGCGCTCTCACTCCTCCCTGACCCTGGTGGAATGGGGAGGAGAATCAGAAGGAAAAGGCAAAACTCGTGGGTTGAGATAAAAACAGTTTAACAGAACGGCAAAGGGAGGACAAAAATAACAACAATAATACTGATAAAAAGAATATACAGCATGCAACGATTTCACTGCCCGATACTGAGCTTGCTCCTGAGTAGCAAATCACCATGCACCAGCCAGCTCCGCCACTTAAACAGTAAGCATGACATCACATGGTACAGGATATCCTGTTTGACTGACTGGTTTGGGTCAGCCCAGCCGGCTTCTTGTGAAAATTATCCCTGCCCCAGCTGAACCCAGGACACAGGCTAAAAGACAGAATCCATACCAGGTATCCACAATCTAAAATTGCTTCTGTGAACAAAATTAATGGTTGACACTACGAACACAGGTAAGCTAAGGTCAAGAGTTGCATATTAGTACACAAATCTGGGAGGCAGAAATTTACTGACTGTTTTTTGATTATCCTCCTAATTTAAAGGCTATGAACAGAGATCTAGATTTAACAAGGCCAAGACTAGACGGGGGAAAATTTCTCTCTGAATTTTCAGAATTATTTTCAAGCAGCTGAAGTTCAACTTCTGATGAAATGAAAACTTATGAAAAGGAAACTAAAAAGAGTGAGATGTCAAGGGGGAAAAAACCCAACAGTGGAAATGACTAGCGATCTGGAATCTCCATCATCCTGCAGTCCACTGTTACAATATTAGAAACTGTGAACATAAAAGAAGCTAAGAACATCTGTATCTACATTAGTAGAAACCAAAAGTCCATTCTCACCAGTGATCAGTAGCTACCATAAGCAGATGTCTAGGGAAGCATACAAGAAGATTAATACTCCCTCCAAGCTTATAACTTTCTTCACATTGCTTGAACCAATCTGTTTGGTAAATTTCTCCTCCATGAACTTCCCCAGCCTCACTCAGCCATGTGAATTTTCAGTGTACACAATATCCTGCAGCAGGAACTGCTACAGGTCAACTGCTCACTGTATGAACAACATCCTTTTGCTTGTTCCCATTTCTCACATTATGAGAAAAAGAGAACAATTGGTCATTATCCATCCTTTCCCCATCGCTCATAATTTTGTACCTCTCAATCACACAAAGTTTTACTTGCATCTTTTCACAGCTAGAGCCCTAGCATACTTATATGTTCCTTAAACACTGCTGCATATACTTTAGTTATCTCCACCAAACATCTCTAAACTCTTTTCCAGTTCTACTACACCCCCTTTAGGGTACGGCACCAATACCACTACAAAATACAGACATATTATGGCTTTATATAGCAGTACAATGTCACTCTGTTTCATCCTCTGTTTTATTCCTTTATGTACATATTTCCTTTTTCAACATCTGCTGAGGTTCTGAACTAATGTTTCCATCAATGTATGTACCACAAGCCCTGGACTGCATTCCTAAGGGACAATATCAGCTCAATGACCACTGTTTAATGTATGATTTTTATTTTTTTTTAACTTTAACTCTATATATGCTTGTCCCACAAGAACACAAGTCTGGTAAAAGGAAACCAGTGGATTCACTGACTGAAGGGATCATCTTCTTTTCCTCAAAGGTGTAGCTAATGTATAAAGGTTACCAGATGCATGCCCTTTTAAACACATGATATTTATTTGGAAATTCCACCTGTCTCCACTAAGGGAAACAACTTTCAAAATTCTCTTGTCACATCAGACCCTTTCAAAGACTATAAGTTTTATCTGTTTGCTTCTGAATAAATCAATTCTCTCAAAACACAATTTATCTATTGCAGTGCCTGGAACCTATAGTAAGGAACATTGCCTAACACAGAATCAAGCTCGTCATAGACCGACTTATTTTATCCACACATCAAAAACGAACCAGAAGGAAAGTACATGCAGTCTTCAAAGATAAATACTTGCGTTCTTCTCTGTAGCCCTGTGGGATTTTATAAAGGTTTTTCAAAATAGTTATATTTCTCCATTAAGAATTACCAATTACCAAGCATTCACTGCAAGACATTGGCTGAGTAATGTTCGTGTCCAACTAGATCTAATATGTCTGGCATTTTGTCCTCTGGGGTAGACATAAAAGGATCGGTAGTTTCATTCTTTCACGTACAGCAAAAATTACGGTGATCTTGCAGCCAAGTGTAGTAAAACTTCTTCAACACTGAAGCTGAATTTGGCATCTATGCTCTGCACACATGTAGTCCAATTGTTGTCCAAGCAGAGTTTCAGGATCCAAGAGGCCTCTAGAGTGGTATATGAGACGTCGCTGAGATTCAGCTGGGATTTCTCACACATCTGTCTTTCTGGTAGAAGGATTTGGAATCATCCCCTGGACAACAGCAGGGCCGGTGGGACAACAACCTCAGACAACTCTCGCAAGAAGGACTAGGGACTGGAATAGAGGACTGCACTATTTACACCTCTTCTTGTGGATACTTGTTAGAAAGGGTTGCTGCTCGACCACTTTTAAATACATTTCCCCTGTGGTAGGAGATCTAGGTGTGGAACAAGAAAGCCTGTATATAACAATATGGAAAAGGTATGTAAGATGACGGATTGGAATACATGTATTACCACGTTTCACAGGCTATGGTTTTAGGATTCTGCAAAGCAAGGAAGTGCAACAGAATCACTCACTGTTTTCATGGCCTGTATTTTTAAATAATTACCAATGTTGCCTTTGCAGACAAAAAACAAAAAAAAGAACAAAGAGAATGATGATAGGCATAAAGTTTGGATATTATGGGGGGTATGAGGGATGAAAATACTCATGTGCTCTTCACAACTAATAAAAGTAGTGTCTCAGTTCTTTACCATGGAGTGTGAGCTGCAAGTCTGGAGCAAGGACCAGAAAACTTATCTCTATCTCTATTCTCAGAGACTACGTAGGAAGAGGAGCAAAGCATACCTCTAAAGACTGCTTAGGGGTTTTCAATCAAACGATGCAGCCAGAAGGTTATACAACAGTCAAAGAGACCTCAACACTGTAAAATATCAGCTCAAAGCTACCAAAGTGGTCAAAAGACCCCTGTGATACTGCACTTTGTGTCTTTTGTTGAATGTTGTAGGGCACTAGAGGTTTCAGGAACAGTCTTCAAAAAGCCCCTGAGAGCCCAAGCTTGGGTGCACAGAATACGTCTCTCTCCTATCTCTGAAATTCTAAAAAAGACAAGCAATCAAAGAAGAATTAATCTATAATTGTCACGTCTGGAGATTTAAGCGTGGAGGACAAGAAGAAAACTGTTTGGCTATATGACTTCTGAATGTCCTCTAAGTCACTTACATCACTGAAGTACCACAGTGCCGAATCTGCAGTATAGCATAATCTCATTATCGTGACTATTGTTACAACTCCTCTGGAAAAACTTTATAAAAATTTGCATGAAAGATAATAACACAAGCTTTTTATGATTAGGAAAGAACAATGAGTACATTTCCAATATGAAAGAAACTGAAACATACAACTTGTTGACTTGCATATAGATCGGTCTTTACTTTTAGACAACATCAAAAATACTGCTATGTAATAAGAAACAAAATTTGCTTTTGAAATCATTATGGAGACAAGAATGGACATACTTCAGTATATACATACGTGTTGTGTATGTATATATATATATATATGATATAAATATAAATATGCCACAAATATATGATAAGCAGACAGTCTTTTCACAGCTCACAGCACAGTTAATAGTCTCACTTGTACACAGAGAGGCAACAGTAGGCAAAATCTATTTTGTCATCTAGATCCAGCCTTATAAGCAAATGCTTGCCTTTCAACAGTTCCAGTATGGCATGTGCTGGACATTGGGAAAGGAAAGATTTTTCTTCATACAGCAGTATCTCTATATCAAAACCAGAACCAAATGTAAATGTCATCTGGCTATGTTTCATGTTAATATACATAACACAAAGCCACTTTAAAATAATTTGCTAGCTTCCATTTTCTCATACATAACACTTTGCTACTTGTCTGTAAGATTAAACAAGCAATTCAGATTCCAGCGTAGTGTGTTACTGTGTATAATAGAGTGAAGTGTCAAAAAAAAAAATCATACTTCTGTGAATTTTGTACGATTATTACAATTCAAAAAGTATTTGACTATGAAGTGTAATAATGAAGGGAAAAATGTGTATATGATGTTATACTCCAGCATCTTAACTAAAACACTGGAGTCCAGTGTTAAAACAAAAAGTAGCCATATGTCATATAAATATATACTTCTGGTATAAACTACTTCTGTATTCAGGATAGAGTCAGTAGCCTAAGCTATTTTCCACTCAGAGAAATTCAGACCTTTTCTTAGTCTACAACATACTAAAAATATTTAATATGAAGCGATGTTCACAAAGTTCACAAAAGTGGAAGTCTGATTCTATTTTTGATTGCCAGAATTTAATAATTCAGGCTGAAATTCAAGCTGCTAAAGGAACTTTTACAACGCTTGGCAAGAGGGATGAAATGCCACTGTTCAGCTCAAGAAGTCAAAAATACAATTATTTAGTTTGAACTTACCAAAGCTTAGGTATTTTCTTTGTATTTTTTCAACACAGCAAAGTGAGGAATTTCCACTTTGGGAAATATCAACATTTACTCACAAGAAAAAAAAGCGCCTGATTTTGCTGCAGCACATATTCCTCCTTTACAAGCACATCCAAATTAATAACACTTCACTAAGAATTTTTCATAGAAAGTTATGAAATCATAGAAAGAGAAGGGATGTTGGAGTAAGAACAGCAACACACAGCATTAGCAAGCATCCTCTGAAGAGTTAGTGACACTTTAAAGCAGCATTAAGTTGGCTGTTTTCATACAAACATGGGGTTTGTGAAACAGATGACAGCAAGGGCTGCTACAAAGGTTTCAGGGGCATTTGCTGGGGATAACCTCTGCAGCACATTCAGGGCTTTTTGCCACATGCAAACGATGCAGCCTTGCAAACCCATGCTAATATAACCATGTTTGTGCTTATACACCGCCACGGCAACATTTGATCTCTCTATATGATAGCTCTCTGCTTAATCTAAGTCTGAACACACTCAAGCACGCACAGTCACATTAGCATCACTTTAAGTTCATGCTGTCCCACACCTAAAAGCTGGGGCATTAAAAGCTAAATAAAACTCCAACTCGGTCCCATTGCAAAAACACTGCTCCAGGCACTCTGGGGGGGAGATGCAGAACCCCCCACTGCTGCCTGAATTGTCCATTGCTGGGGGAGATGGACTAGGACAGCCCCTGGTCTGCCTCAGTGTCCCACGAGAGGCACGCATGTCCTCCCCTGGAAGCTGGGCTCTGCTTCGCTGTGGACACAAGCTGAGTTCCCAGCAGTACAATATGGACGTTTCACTCCCTGACCCTCCAGTGACGCCCAGCACAAACATTGGGAGTGCGACAGCCTGCCATGACAGTAGTTGAACAGCTTTCTGGGTTTCTGCTCTCCTCAGACACAGGGAGAAGCAGTATTCTGCTTTATTATTATATCACTTTTCCTTGTGTATGTCAACTGTTCCTTAGTTACAGAGAACTGTACTCTTTCCAGACAAGTGTAGTGAATCTTCAGAAATGGAGTAAATTTTATTTATTTTTTTAAAGCATTTTAAAGAAACTCCCAGAAGGAATTAACATTTTTATTTACAGCCTTGTCTGCTCAGATATGAACACATTTCTATGTAGCCACCTCATGGTAGCATATCCTAGCCATCTTGTAATGAAATTACTGTGAATGTATCAGCAAGACATGATTCCACATATTTAAGTCATTACCGCAAACTTTGGCATGGATCAAAGTACATTAGTTATTTTAATTACAGCTGAGTCAATCTCCGTTAGGTATGATTAATATTTGACCTAACTTTTCTCTGTCTTGAAGCTAAAGGAGCCTCCTCTAAAGTTCAAGATTAAACTCATGTTTCTGAGGTTTACATAATTATTACAACTCTGGCTCAGCCTTCACACTACCATTATCTCTTGTTTAGGTAAGATAAAAAGAAATCTAGAACAAGACAGAAATCAGTTTGACCAACATTTGTTTCTTAGACCAAGATAATACCTAACTTCTAACACAGGAATGATAACAGATTAAGCAATATGGTAAAAAGTTCCTGTCTGCAGTATTCTGAAGATGACATTTTTCTACACATAAAGATCTCTACAGAGACTTTTCCAGAGAATACTGATGAGAATTACAGACGTGTTGCAAGATGGTACAGCACTGATGCACCTCGACCAGCAATCCTCTGCAAAACACTGCAAGCTCTACGGGACCTTTAAGAAAGTGTAGGTAGACACTACAAAAAATAACTGGGAGAATTGCACTGACAATACCACTCTCATTTAGTCACTTCAATCCTCCAAAAGATTTTTTTTTTATGAGTGTTTCAGTGATCACATTTACTTGCCAGGATGATGCCAAACAAGTTGAAGCTTTCTTCCACTGCTGTTGATAGCAAGATAATGCTGTCAAATCATATGCAAAAAGGGAGCACATCACTTTGGGGACAAATGGGCTCACAGAGCGCGCGACAAGAGTATGCCTAATCCCCAGCAGGGCAGCAGGGCAAAGCATCCCACCCACTGCCAGTGCTCACGCACCTCCTACGGGACACAGGAGCATTCGCATCTCAGGTGGCAACGCATTCATGTTGAGCGCAACTCAGCCTCACCTTCCTCCCTTGCGTACGGGGATTCGGTCCCCATTGCCCAGTGTGCCACTGCCAGAGGCTGCTGGCTGAGCCCACCCAGTCTTCGGGGTCTACTCAGCTCCAACAGACGCTACACAAGGGTCAGATGAACTGCACAGTCCTTGATCACAGCTCTCCTCACTTTCCTGTGCCACAACCACTAACCAAAGTACCACATCCTGTTCCACCTTTGAACCTACCAGGTTTTGTCCTTGGGGAGCACAGGCTAAGGAACATGAATTTGTGCCTTTCAATTGGGAACAACACTGATACCAGACAACTCAGCCTTGCCAAGCCACATTGGGGAATGATGGTGGAGATAGCTCACGTATTATGAATCTGAGATACTTGAGGTTAGCTGGCAGCTGGTCAGAGATTTTGAGGAGCCAATGTTTTTATTTGTACATCTAAAATAGAGCTTAGGCAGCACTAAGCATCTAATCGCTCCTGCAATTCTACTTTCTCACGCCAAACTCCTTCAGAAATGCCTTGACCCAAGAGCAATCTCTCACCCAGTTCCTTTCACAGCTACACTTATCTACAGGTACAGCTCTAATACACAAACTCTTCTGTGAATCAGTGAGTCCTCTGGTAGCTTAGAAATTTCTAGAGCTGATATCCAGACAAAGGAAGGGGGGGAAGAAGGAAGTTATTCCATATTTTGAAAAATATTCAGTAATTGTTATCTGTCATCTGACTCTCAATCACTCCCAGTCCCCTAAATATTTCCTAAAGACTTACTAAGGCCAGTAGGGAACACAGGCAGCTCTAGGTGATTAGCATAATCATTCAAAAGAGTCTCAAAGTAAATAATGAGTGACAAGCCACAAAGCCAAACTCCAAATTCTGAAAACGATGAGCAGCTTTCAGGGACATTTACTGATGCTATCACTGCTCCTCTTCCAAATAAAAATGTATTTAGGAAAACACATGTCTAGGTCCTCATAAGCATCTAGAATAAAAATGCACTAGACTCCAGTAACCAGGAAAGGTCCCAAATGATGACTCTCTGAAGCATTTAGATTCTGTATTACTGAAAGTTTAAAAAACATTACTCTCCCTTTAATAACCTCTGTACCTCTTGAATGGATTTTTATAGATACCATGAACATTCTTACTGTAGCATCACAATCAGTATAATACCTGCTGTGTTACCATAACTGTAGGACTTCATGGTTTCAGAAGGGAACCCAAGCCTGACAGCCTATGGAAGCACAGAAGAAGAGACTTAGCAAAGACGCTGGCTGGTGCAAATGTACTACCAAACTCGTAAGAGGGTATATGAAGTACCTAACATGGTCCTGTTAAAAGTTACTAATGTTAACAGTTTAAAGAGAGTCAGTACAGAAGCAGGTTGTGAAAAGATTCAAGGAATGTGGCAGTACTTTGCAGAAGTGTACTTCAGGCTCATGGATTGCAAAGACAAGGAGGAAAACCTGCCATGCACATAGTATGCGTACTTACCTCCCCCACCCCCCACATTCCGGCAGATTTAATGTAGAAGGAAGAAGGAATAACAAAGCAGCAGGTAAGGACTCTTAAGTCATTTTATGACAGGTGAATAAAGTACTAGAAACAAGTTCTGAATAAAAACACAGTATTTAAAGAAAAAAAATAAAGACAGCAGAACCAGATCTGTGCCATGCAGAAGAAATAGCATGGTAAATTAAAAGGACCCTTTTTATACCTGGAAATTACAGGCTACTGAATGCTGGCGAAGAGCAATATTCTGGAATTTGAAATATGCTTAAAAGGCCTAAAGACCAGAACAGATGCTGTCAGCCATCCAAAATTACTTTGAAGAGATGACAGACAATTAAGGGAAACTCTGAGTCATCACCAAGTGTTGCTTGCTTAAACACACAAAAAGACTGAGACATAACACTACCTTATTTTCTACAACTTAAGTGATTTTTCTGTTACCGAAATCTGAATACTGTAAATGAAACATAAGGCACCAGCTTAGGAAACCAGCCAGACAATCTACACTGAAGCATCTGCATATATGAATTTGAGATTTAACGGACACAGCTCTTCCAAAAAAGAATTGCAAGCTAAATGTGAAGGGTGAACGCTTGAGCTGGTGTGAATCAACATTGCTCCACTGCAGTCAGCTGAACTACGCTGTTCAAAGAGGCTGAGGATCAATGCCCTGTTTAACATAAACAAGCATTAGGCAAACATTCCCAATTTTCTGCTGAAATTTCACATGCCAGTCAGATTGCATTTCTCACCTCCGATTCAAGAGTAGAAATGAAATGGCTCTATACAACTCCCTGTTGGTAACATGTAGGCAACATCTGGCAGAAGGGAGCCTTCTGCAAACATCCCACATGAGCTTAAAAATATTGTTGCTTTTCTACTGACAAAACTGATTTATCTTTAGCTACCAGATGGACTCAGGAAAGATGGATGAATTCTGTAATGGAGATGGAATGCCCTGTTTTATGTCTGTCTTTTTGCCACTCCATATGCTCCTTTGCTGTGAATTCAATTGGATTAAAAAAACAAAACTTACACAAAAAAAGCTATTTTTAAGAGTATGTTTGGGTTTATTTGCAGAGAAGTGTTTCAGTCAGTCTGTCTTTAAACTCCAGGGCATTCAGATAAGTGAGAAACTAACAAGGAAAATAGTTTTAAAAGCAAATATCAGATCTATATCTTCAACAACCTCCTTCCTTTCAGAGTCCTAACAGCCTTGCATTGAGCCCTAGAGGAGGCTCATATTCTCACTGGTTAGAAGAATAGCAAAGCACCTGCTCCCACTATGAACAGCTTGGGAACTAGGAGTGGTCCCCATTATATGCCACCAAAACATCACCTGAGGGTCAGGTGTTGAATAGCACAGGTATAGTGTTGGCAAAATAACTAGTACGTCCAGGAGAACAAATGATCTAGCTTCTACCAGCAGATCTACTAACTAAAAAAATACAAAATTTATAATTATTTTACTGTCATGCCATAACTACTTCCACCATTAGACAAAATGTACAAAGTCCAGCCAACACAAGCAGCAGGAGAGCAGAATGGGAAGCTGGACTCTGAATCTCTTATGCACATCATGACCGTGGCAGACAGGAGAGCACCCTGGAACACCCTAATCCCAGAACAGGGCCGGAGGAGAGGAGAAAGGATAACTCAAGTGTGTGCTGTTGGTGAGAGCTGGCAGCTGCTCTCAATTAACTTTTTCTTTCCAAGTGCTTAGGCATGAAACCTCTGAAGATCTCCCCTTTGCGACTAGCTGGAAGTGAGGATACAACAAACGTGAGGACAAAATCAAAGTGGGTACACCTTTTTAAAGTAGTATTGTTCCCAGGTATCTAGCAATCCTTTTTCTTTTTCATTAGATGTGCCTTTATCCTTGGCTGCCTGCGTGTGTTTACAAGCTTCCCTTTCACGTTTCATGTAATGCTCATCACAGTAAAATAACTACCAGGTTCTTTCTTATTCATCACCTCTCTTGCGAGCCAAAGCAGTTCCAACCATTTCCGTAACTGGAAACAAACTTGGACTCAGTGCTGCTGAGAGTCACCTCGGTGCAGCACACACATCTGTGCAGGTCGCTGACGTCTGACAAGGTGTTTATCCTTCTGCTTCCTATCCCACCCTCAGTCCCTTCTATTTGAAAGGAAGCAGGTTGCAGCTCTGAATACGCCTTTGTGCGTGTAAGCTCCCCGCCTCAGGAAGCGGCATCGGTTTCAGCTGAGGTTTCAAGACACTACACTGGGAATAACAGTACAGTTGAAAATGCGCTGTGATGTTCTACCATTAGGAGTGATTTTATTCTCAGACAAAAAGAAAACAAACAAACCATGCAGCAAAACAGAACACCGTGAAATCAAGGTGGGCTTTGGCTTTAGGTTTCTATCCTAGGATCGGTGTCGCTGCACAGTCAGCATTCAAACCTAGAAATTATTGGTCTCACAGTGAATACAGAAACACGGCACTGAATCGTCTTCAGAAAAGGCAGTCATCCTGAACACTTGCAGTGCTGGCTTGATTTTGCTCTACTTTTCCCTAGAGGGGAAAAAAAGGTGGCAGGGAGGGGAAAAGGAGGCAGGTGATGAACCTAAACTTCTGCAAGGTTTTCAAGAAAACTATCATGGAGTTAGCTGAGGTATTGTTTGCAAAAGGGCTGAAGTAACTGTCCAGGTTATAAGATGCTGGCTGTCGGGTTCAGACTAGAACTGACTCCAGTCAGTTTGGTGTCTACCCTCCACAACCAATTTTATGTATCTCTTAAAGCACCAACTGCCTCACAGGATTTACTGAGAGGATTTTCCTCTGCTTAAAATGCATGAAATACTTTTTCTGACACTACTGTTATTTCCTGTACTACTAAAACACACAAGTACTTAACAGTAGATTAATTGGTCAGGCCTGGTTCATTTATGAATAATAATCATGGGTTTGGTTTCTGAACAAGAGAGTCGTTTTCATTTTTTGTCATCTGTTGGACATCATTTGTTTGAGTTGGCTATAATGTGGTAGAAGTGTGACTCATACCCTGAGAGCCAGAGTCTCCATAGAGTTAAGTATCCTCATTCTCTCTCCATTTCTGAAAAAGAATTACTGCCTTGTGACCATGTTTCTCACTGCCTTGATCAATATGTTTATTTTTTTATTGGCAATAGTATCTTGGGTAAGGCATACAGATTCTAAGAAAAGATAAAGACCTCAGTAGCAAAGTCCATGCTGACATCAAGACAGGCGTGGCGTAGAAGAGTTTTTAATCTAAACAGGCAAAGGAAGGACAGAGGGAGAGAGACACAAAAAGCTTGCTGGCAATATGGTTATAAACTAATAAAGCCATTGTTACAGGAATGATGGAATAATCTTCATCTGCATGCATGTGCTCTTGCTGGAGTTTCTCCTCCATTCTAAGTTAAAAAAAAAAATTAATTCCTCTGTCCTGTATTGCCAACACATACTGCCATCACACCTTTCTTGGTCCTTCTTGAACTACAATGCAGCACGGGGTGACCACCACAAAAAGAAATTAATTTGCTGTGGTTTTATGGGAAGTGAAAGGGGAGATGACTTACTGAGCTAAAACTATTTGTCATCAGAAAATAATGTCTCAAGGAGCGAGGAAAGAATTAGATCTGGTTTAATACTCCTTTGTACTGCTCAGTCATTTTCTCCAGTACCTGACAAGGAGCACACAGACTGCAGTGTGGCATTCATAATGCTGAGCACCATTCCAGAAATGTATTGGCACGGTTCTGCTGTAGACAGTAAATAACTGATTTCAAACATTGCGTAGCTTGAACTTAAGACATCAAGAACATAATTAGAACTACTGTGTCTATCTGTGTTTTCTGCAGCACAAAATAACAGACAGTGTTATCTTTAAGGTCAAATTTTACAGAAGAATATTAGAGTTATTTAAATACTTATTTTGGGGGACAGGTTTTGGTTGGGGTTTTTTTAGAGTATGAACTTGCAGAAGATAGATAACATCCAAAAACCATTCCTGGTTCACACACTTCCTGTAAACTTGAGCAAACACGGCAATTTTCAGGCCAGGCCAATTTTTTGACTCAATTATATTTGGCTTACAGTAGAGTTTATAATGAACCCTGGCAACACTTTAACTAAAGAGAGACTATCTCCCATGTAGAAGTAAGACTGTTTTAAATAATGTGAGTCATCTGAAAATCACCATCCTTGAAATTAATTAGTGTTTTAAAATGAGCTTAATGACATTTTAAGGAACCCAATCTGTATTTTAAATTACAACCAAGCTATTCTAAAAATTCAACCTGTTACTGAAGTATCAAATAAAATGTAGTTTTATTGTACAGCACTGTACCAAAACCTTATGCTTGTTTTTAAATGACACTGCACCTAAAGTCTTTCCTCAAGGTTTCTTTTTTTTTGCATATGTACACCATTGGTATGTGTTGTATGTGTGCACACAAACAATTTTATTGTGCTTCCAGAAAAATAACTTAAAACGAGAGTGTGGCACATAAAACAACTGATTGTGTGGGTATTGTTTAGATTTTCTCAAGAGCTTTCTCTCTATTTTTTTTATTTGCAATTCTGCTACAAATTTTCCAGCTTGAAGCAGAATACAAGCCTACGATAAAGTACTCCATGCATCTGTACTCCGATTAAGTTTTACCACTTCAGTTTTCATATTTGACAAGTTCTGACTCTAAGTATTATCTGAGTTCACTAAGGGCCTGATTCTTAAATTTCTCCTTGGACAGATCTGTCATTTAACCTGTACTGAGAGGGACTAAAAAATGTTTTCCTTCTGATCTCCTCACTCCCTGTGAAAGTTCAAAAGAATGAAGTGAAACAAGGCAACATGTCAAAACAATGGTATTAATACACAACAAACTTAAAGGTGTCTCTGTCACAACTGGAACAATGTGACACATTGTGTTCTGCAAAAGTACTAGTATTCATCTTGAAACAGTCTAGGCAAACTAAATTCATTTACAATACTGATAACGACGAGCAAGAGGAGCTGCACAGAAAATGATGCAAGATAATTCCAGGAGAATTGGAAGAACAAGACAAATTAAGGCTACACAGATTTCTTCTCCTCAAATATAAGGGAGAAGATGAAATTTGCCTTTTTCACAAGTACAAAGGGCTCAGGATGAGGCTAAACCAGCGCAGTTGACGCAAGACAGGTGAAATATTCAGAAAAGGTGTATATGAGACAGAACCTCAAAATATGCCTTGGGCACCAACTCCTATCTAATGCAAACCTTGGTGAACCTCACGATAGTACGTGCCCCGTGAATATCAGTTGTGCAGGCTACGGCTTCCCAAATGTCACTTTACCACAAGTTTGGAAGGCCTAGAGATGTTGCTGCAAGGACACTGGCAGCAGACACCTCCACAGCAGCAGAGGGAATCTTCAGGAAGGATCTTCGTTGTCATGAAACAAGCGACTACATCCCCTTCCGCCACATGCTAAGTGACAGATGCATCTTCCCATGCAATGTGTACAGTCAGTGAATATCTACAATGGTGATAATATAACTTAGGAAGAAAGCGTTCTCTGAGTATGTAAAATGCGTACCGTCACATACATTTTTCAAAAGTCACTTTGCCATTAATATCCAATTTGGTTTCCTTGAGCAGGCTCTTATTGATCTTTAGAACAAATAAAGTATCTGCTCACAACACTTTAATGGATAGGATGTGTGTGCATGTGGAAAAATGCTATTCAAAAACTACCGTCTACTTTAGAAAGCAAAAAGTGGTGGTACACATTCCAAGTCACCATTAAAGTAACAGGAATTTTAATAATGTCATGTTTCAGAATGAAAAAGCCATAGGCATACATACATCCTAAATAAACAAAGAACACAGGGGAAAACCCCACACGCATTTTCCTAATCGTTACACAGTATTTTACTTCAATCAGAGCATCTGCAAAAGATTTTATCTAGCACTATAATGAATTTTATTGCTGAATCTCAATTATTGTTATCCCACACACATCTAGTTATATCATTTAACTGAGAGCTAAGTACCTAGAAGCAATGAGACAAAGACACAGCCTAAATCCATTTTGCAGCTTCCAAATCTAATACCCTTCTCTGAAGCTATGTCTTAATGAAAAGCAATGTGTTTTGCTGGGTAGAGGAAGTCAGGAAAATTTTAAACTTTATTACTTTGTAAGGCTGTGAGGGACTTATACCTCATTTTAGGAATGTAATGTGGTCTAATGTTCAGCTATACAAATAATCACTGAAGCTCTTTTCAAGCAGTCTGATGTGTACAGGAGGGTTTTAGTGGAAATGGGAATTGTGGGCATTGAATCACAAGTGAGTGTTTTCCCATGGTAAATCCTGAACCTGGCTTATCTCTGGATTTTCCAGGACCTATCATAACGGTATCTAGTTTCCAGAATTATCTTATTTATTTCTATTATTAATTTCTTTGTCTAGATATACAACAGCACAAGCAAGTACTCTGTCTAGCCATCTGAGTATTTTCACAACAGTAATAATGAGGCAAGTTTTTATGCAACCATATGTAAAATGTTTTGCAATATTGTATTAAAATGCCTTTCTGATTTTAAGTCACATTCCAGTACCTGACTCCTTCCCATGTGCCCAAGAGAATAAATCCCTGAAGGTCACTAAAGAGTGCATGTCCTGGAAGTGGCTGCCAAACCTCACCCAAGTTCTTCTTTCATAATCAGGACATTGTCTCCAACCATACATCGGTCATTTCTGTTTTGCAGATTTGGAAATGGTTAAACCACCAAACAAAGAAGCTGAGGTTAAAAGTGGATTTCTCTAAACAGTCATATTTTTGTGCTGAAATAAAACTAAAGGCTCACAGAAGAAAACTTCAAGTTTAGGACACAATAGATCATCTTAATAGCAGTAAAACGTTTTTGTACTGCCTACATACTATTTCCCCTGTATATAAACTCTTAGTCCATCAGGAGAAGCAAAGAAAGCAGCAAAACCTCAAACCAGCTTTTGTGCGTAACGAACCTCCATATATCTCTTGTTGACTTGAGCGCACAGTACCATAAATTACCCCAGATGGCTTGCAAAATGCTTATGATGCTGATGAGCACCAGTAGTAGTAGTAAAAAAATGGACTCAGTTTTAGAGACTGTTCTTTCCAATCATTATTTTCCTGCAATAGTCAAGCATATGGCTGTATGTAGTGAGAAGTGGCTTCACTGGTGCCCACAGATGCTGACATATTTTGGCTCAAAGTTTATGTCAAGATGAATCATTAGTGTCACTCAATTGTAAGGAAAAGCTTGCACATTTGGTAATGTTAGTGAGTGTTTTCAAAGTTCCCAAAGAAAGCAAACAATTTCAAGTCATGCTGCACACTGTTTGGTTTTGGGTCCAGCTTGTTGCTGTTTCTGAGTATCAGCGGAGGCCAATTACAGTTTGGCTGACCTACCACAGGAAAAGATCTAGCCAAAACTGATCCCATCATTGCAAAATGGAGATTTTGCTTTTAGAAATTTATCATATTCTAAGTTCTCTTGGTTATGTATCTCAGTACAGAGATAGCTTGCTTATGTACAGTCAAGCCAAGTATTTCCTAGGCAGTACAACAAAAGATCATATTACTTAAGACCTTCTAATGCCCTCAATAAAAGGAAATGGAAAAACCTTGACCCCTAGCTTTTATGCGAATGTATGAGGAAAATTATTGTCAACCTCCTATCCATGATCTGCCCAAACTGCTTACTTGCTGCCCAGGTCAGATGTCATATAACTGCAGAGATGTTTAGGAAACACAGGAGTGAGGAAATCGATTAAAACATTCACCAAGATCTAACAGTATCTAACAGAAGTTAGATATTTCTGAAAAAAAAACCCACAAAAACAAACAACCCAAAACATCAACCCCCTCCACCTCCCAAAAAAAAACACAGAAAGAAAGGAAAAAGGGAAAGGGATACAGCTTTAGGAATGATAAAATAGCATTTTAAAGTCTTGCTGATGCTTCTAGCTATTTACTGTCTGGGTCATTTTATTAATGTGAGGTTTCCACCTGGAATTACTTGTTTTCAGAAGACATTATTGCGTTAATGTCAGGATCTGGCAAGTGAAAAAAACACAAAAGCCAAAGACAGTAATAAATCAGTCAGTCTTTGGCTTGTCCTATACTCCAATCAGTCTTTTATGATACTAGATATATTTTAAATGTGGATTTCAATACTTTGCCTTGACCTTGTAACTGTTTTACAGTTAATGGTTTAAAACATAGACTGCCATTATCAGGTTACAGTTCCTTTGCTGATGCAACAGTCTTCCCAAAACTACTTCCAGTAATAACATTTCTATTTGGCTTACCCCGATCTAGCCCTTTAGCATAATTACTTCTTATCATCGAGTCAATCTAACACTCAAAATTAGCAGCTGATTTGCACATTTTACAGACAAATCAGATGAACTGAAATCCTGATTTTGATAGAGTATATTCTTCGCACTGCAGAGGTGGAGGCAGGGGGTGGCCAGGGGACAGCACAAAGGAATGCAAAGCTGTCCGTATTGGCCAATAATTTTTAAGAAAACTCTTGAAACTGCCAAAACTACAATCTTTCACTGCTTTCACCCACCTTTAAACATAGGTTACAATGAAGACTGTGCACAGAAATTACACATTTTTACATTTTCAGCAGTCTCTTCTGACCTTTTAACAGATTCCTAGTTATATTTTCAGTGCCTGTCCATTTGAATAGTAAGTGAGTATTCTGTCACTCTGAATACTTCACTTGTTCCACAAAGGGATCACTGTCTTCCTCAATGATGAGCAAATACTCATCAGAGCTCTATCCACGCAGAAAAAGTGGAAAAAAAAATAAAATCAAAAGAGTTATAGCACCTAAAACTTCTGTATGGGCAAAAAATGTCTTGTTGCAGCATAGCAGAAAACAGTTCTCAATCTGTTCAGAGCAATCCAAAATAAACCTCTCAGATATGAAATCAGAGTGTTCACATGGGGATTTACAGATTTAAATCACAAAACAAGATCTTTATTTTAGAGCCAAGCTATAGTTTGGGGGTTGAAGCAGGGATTCAAGTCAATGACTTCATAGCTGAGAGTGTAAGGGGTTGGACTCTGGTGAGTTTTGTGTAAAACTAAGTATCATAAACTAAACTAATGTACTATTAAAGGCAATCATGAGAAAAGTCTTCTTAATGTAAGTGAAACCATCTTATTAAGACAAATACCAGTACTGTGCATGCTAGCTTGCTCAGTATCTCAAACTTTTAGGAAGATCCTACAAAGCCTCCTGATTCTGAGCTAAGTTTCCCCCAGCAGAAACGCAACTGCCTCCAGGCTGGAATACAACAGTTATCTTGCAAATCAAAGCAACACTGCACAGCAGCTTATGTCAGAGTTAGAAAATGCCAGATCCACTGAACCTCACTGAGGAAACTCTACAGCCAATAAAGTAAATATAAATATATCCAGAGTGCTCTATAAATGATAAGTTTAATAACATGTAAATATTCCAATAATTGATAAGTTGCCAGTAGGTAACTTTCAAAAATAAATGCTACATATCAACTGATTGCTCAGATCTCTTGTTCTTGAGTCCTCGTGGTTTGCTCTTTGTAGTTCTTCACAAGATCTTAGTTTTAATTATCCAACTTGAAATCCGGCCAATAAATTTAATTAGGGAAAAAAGGGCTAATGACCATATTTACAAAAGATTTTCCCACAAATTTTTAATGATGTTCATGAACATGGTGTAACTTTTTTATTCTAAATTCGCCGCCTTACTAAGGTACTATTCGAGTACCGTGGAAGACAGCTGATAGACCCAAATTTTCCTTTAAACCTAACTGGCCTCTAACTTTCTCTCTACTCTTCTATTTTCAGTCCCCACATAAAAAAACTCATATTTCAAAATTATTCTGAGATAACACTATAAGATGTGGAATAGCTGAAGCACAGTACCTCTGACCTATCCACTGCTCAGCTTTTCTGCCCCTTTCATCTCCATGTCCAGAGCACTGCTTCCAAGCAAAGACTGCTGCGAAAACAACTGCACTCCTTCAGTAAAGAACAGACACACAAGATCTGTATCTCTGCTACATGTCAATTAAGTTTTCCTCTTAAAATTAATTTAAACAATTACTGGTGTAAGCTGCCAGTTTAATTAAACATTTTTTGTTACAACTCCAAGAGTTGAAGTTCTGGGGCTCCAGAATGCCTATGCCAAAATCCATTCAGCAAAGCACATTTTTTTGTTCGTTGCCAGCTGAGTATATAGAATTTGGCTCTGAAAAATAGGCCAGGACCTGTAACACTGCACCACATGCATACGAAATGCCTGAAGGTGCCAGCAATATGTACTGCACACAGCTTGACTTTACAAAATGCATATACTCGAATCACCAGGTCAAGACTTGGAGTAAACTCCCCAGAATTAAGCCAGAAAGCAATTCCTTTCTGTTGTGGTTACTGTAACTGTTTCTATCCTAGCAACATTAGGGTGCACTGAGCACTCCCACAACTGCAATCGAGATCAATGCCTGTTTGTACGTATGTAAATAAGTGCTCATTCTTACCAGTCCCCGCACATGGTTAAATCAGACACATTTCATCAGTCTGCTTTTCATGCTAGATAGCACCATGCACCTCAGAGTTTTCAAACTGGTTGTCACAGAGAAATAGAAAGGCATCATGGCCACAGCAACCCCACTGCTAAAGAGTTAGGGTATCACTAAAAAAAAAAATTAAAGGAAATTTATTGATTCATTAGAATCTCTCTCCAAGCCAACGTTCACAAGTGATAAATGCAAATACACGCAAGCAGTGCAGTCTATTAAAACACCTGATGAAGGGAAAAAAAACCAGTGAGGTTAATCATATTTTCTACCTAGAATCACAGAATCATAGAATGGTTTGGGTTAGAAGGGACCTTACAGATCATCTAGTTCCAACCTCCCTGCCATCAGCAGGGACACCTTCCACGAGATCACCTCTGCCAATATTCAAATTCTAAAAAAAGGAGGGTGAGACAAATGAGACCCTTCTGTGTATTTCTGAAAGTTCATCATTCCAGAGTATCATGGTGAAAAAAGGAACAGATTTATAATATGAAAAAAATTCTAATATTAGGAAGATTTTTTAAAAAAGGGATCATCCCCCACTCCTCAACTCATCAATGACCACCAAGAAGATTTAGACATGGCCCAAATACCAGGGTGGAGAGCTGTCCACCAAGAGCACTGGGCACCATAGTCTCACTAATCATTTTAAGTACCATCTCTTTTCTTCAAAGAAGACTCATGGGATTAATTACACATGAAAACAATGAAGAGAACTCAATTTAAGGTTTATAAATAGCACTTTCAAGTGCTAACACACATATACTTAACAATGGGAGGTAAATTAACCTGAATTATTGGATTACGGTCATTTCACTCAGCAGACTGACCGCTCCCTGGAGGTATACCTATGCTGTACACACTGGCTAGCCATAACCTACCACTCACCGGCTGGCCCAGAGGAGCCAGACTCAAGCTCCAGGAGACTAGCTACAAATGTCTACGCAAGAGTCACTTTTCAACTCCATTCCAACATTAGGCACTGCATCCTCTATCCCTTTGGGATCCTGTGGGAGGACAGAGTGGATTCCTTTCTATTATTTCTCCATTTACTCAATTCTGTCCACAGTAAACTGTTCTGTAGAGATAGATTCAGCCTCCTAAAAGCCTTTACCCTCTTAGACTCCAGTAGCTGCATCTGCAGTGCAAGGCAGGTGCTGTCCTTGTCGCTCTCCACGGATTTCCTTTGGAGGAAGACCCACAGCACGTGAGAATGGGAGAGGAGGAAGGAGCTGTGATGGGCTCTAATGGATTTCCCAGGCTGGATGGCTGGGGGTGAGGGTGAAGGGGTACACCATGAAACTCATTTTCCCACAGTGCTGACACAACCAGTGTCCAGCTTGATGGCGGACAGACTACAACTCTTCTAGATACCGATACTCATCAAGCTCACATGCTTACACTGCCTTTCTCATACATTACATCAGCTTTCATTTCACCTGTGAGACACAAAGTAAGCTTTCTTCCATCAAGTGCATGGACAGGAACTAAAAATATATAGAAGAAATGTACACCACAGCATACACATAATATAAGGCCAACATTGATCCATCTATGCAGGGCTCTGCTAGAGTAGTAGTGCTGCCTAAAATATTTGTGCCAGTGCCTGTTCTGTAATAAATCTTTCACATGGAGATGAAAACTTCTCATGGAAAGTGTCTGCTTTCTTCAGGACATTTTTCACTAGAAAGCCAAAATCCCACTGTTTTCACCCTGAATGTCAAATCCTCACTTTTTGGCCAAAAACATTAAAGACTTACTAAAAATTTTGGTAATAGAAACCTGACACGTTTTCAATGTATTGCTTTTTATCACAGAATGACAAGTTTTCTATGAAGACTATACTGATCAGGGTAATATTAGGAACACTCTATAAAAGAGATGTCTGCATGCAAGTAAATAATTATTTAGCAAATATTGAAACAATCAATGGACTTGTTCACCAATTTTGTCAGTTCATTGAAATTTGTTGTACCTTGTAAATGCTCTCCTAAGAGCAGTACTTTATATGACACATTCAACAGATGTGGAAGTATTTGATGGACATCAGGCCTAGCAATTTTTTAAATAAGCAACTAGAGAATAATCTAGACATCTAACTTCACTTGTTTTATCAAGGATAATTCACTGCTGTAGAGCAAAGGGTAGTGTTGGCACACCAGGCCCTCATTTTTACTACAAAGTCCCAAATCCCAAAGCACTCTTCTGAGCTGCAACACCTGGTATATTGTCCGAGGAAAAACATATATCATGGAATAAAACACTGAAACATCTAACTGCCCCATTTAACAGACAGATTTTTCCACAGAGATGATATGTAAAAAGAATCTAGATCTGTATGAGAGAGTTTCATGTTAATTAACACCCCTTGACAAAGAACATCATTTTTCACACCCAGATTTGCAAAACGTCAATTATCTTTTCTCGTGGCATAGACTCCAAGCACATGCAGCCTCAGCCTATGGAGAAGAAAAAAAATCACTTTCCCATTGTGCCCGATTCTACAAGCTCTCCAATTAACTGATTTTTTTTTTTTCCCAGTGTTTGTTATTTTTTATGAGGGGAACCAGAAGAAATAACCAAATAATTTTAGAGAGACTGCCTGTTTTCACCCAGCTGACTTTACGCTCACCTGCTCTGATCCTTCTTTGGCTCCCTGACGTCAGAACCACATGCACACACAGATGAAACCCACACAGTGGTTAGTGGTGTGAGACCAGTCTCTAAACTTAGACACCTAAATTAGCAGGCCTGTATGTGGTTGTATGAAATTAAATTTCCCAATACCATTTATCAGGTAGATAAGAATTACAAGCTCATAGATGAAGCAGCTGAACACACAGCACAAATGCCTTTCCCTTAAGCACAGTATAGGCCAAGACTAGGGGAAACTTCTAGCCCTGTACCCAAAATTCATTCCTTACTCACCATCAAAAAAACAGAAACAAAATTATTGTGGTTCCAGGTTATTTAGAGTAGCAGAATACATTTTGGTTAATGAATTTGGCTTATGTCAAACAGTCAAGCAAGTGCCAGACAGCTGTAAATATATACTATGAATTTCACTAAAACTTACTAACTTCCACTGAAATATTTTTATTTTATTTCACTATAAAGATATTAATTGCTGAAATAATTTCAGAAAAAAAAATCCAAAAAACTACTCAGGTCAGCAGTGAAGTAAGAACTCATCTGAAAAATAAGTTATCTAAATGTAACAGACAACAGAGAGTCACTGTCAATCAATATACAAAACAAGTGGATAGTAAAATGAGATAGTTAATGGTGGAATTCAAAATTCTCAAATCCATAATTACTCAGGAAGAGGTCTCTTACAAATTTGTGCAGCATCCTTCCTCTCTTCAAGGATTAATTTAATAGCTAAGGTTAATACCATTTCACACATTTTTTTTTGGTACCAAAATCTACTCGGTTTGAAGCTCACTAAACTCCTAATGACATACATAAACTACCCCTAAGGGTTTTACTTAAGCGATGCTGGTAACTAGGGCCCAGAATACTCAAGTCAAGAAATTGAATGAGGATGCAATAAGCCACTGAGCAGAAGTTGCCTGGCAAACCAGTGTTTAATATCTTGACTGAAAACCACAGTGCTTCAAACAACAGGAATGATGCAGACAGAAGCAGAGATTGAACACTGCATTAGGGAGTCTCTCGAAGTTCATTCTGCGATAACTCAACATTCCTTTCCACACGGTTGATTGCAGTCCCTCTAATGCACAAGGAAAGGTAAATTTCTGATGTATAAATGGAGATAACAGCCTGTCCTCGCCTCTGCATTACCTGACAGTGTACAAAAATAAGTGGAGTATGGAGAGTAAGGGAGAAAAGCAAGAAGGCAACTGCCCCAAGCACCAAACTGCCTACCTACAGCTCTATGTGAAAGTGTGCATGTGAAACAGATCTAACCACCACATCTAATTCTGGGGTATTAAAGAAAAACATAAAATCATGACTTGGCACCCAAATCCCATAGTTTCCAAGCGTTAGATGCCTTTTTAAAAATCACCTGCTTCACTGAACCAGGGGCTATGTCATTAAAGAAGATACACATAACAGTGACTTCATTCAGGAGTCAGCACAATTTTGAGGTCCTTGCTTCTGATTTTAGCAAGGCTTTACCACACTGCCTGGTATTGACTCCCGGACAAAACAAATGTGGCATTAATGTTAGCAGCAGACTGGCTAAGCCTACTCCTTTCCTCAGCAACTGCAAGTTTCTGTCACTTTCTATGAGTCTGGAGAGAAATTATAGCAGCCTCTGTGTTTTCTTGACCTAGACCCAAGCCAGAGTACACAGAATTTCTTAAGAAATGAAATGACAAAGAAATATCACCAGCATTGAACTGTTCCACAGACAAACAAAGTGAAGAACCTAAGAGATGGTACTGCATGATACAGGGCCAGAGCCTCTACAAGTATAAATAAAAAAAACTGTTTGGACCATAATGCCTTACCAAAAATTCCCCCATTCTGTTATCGTAAAGTGCATTTTTTTTCAGGCATTTCTATTTCAGCTTGATATTAGTCATGTGCCTAATTCTGTGCTAACTGAAGGCTATAGCAATGCTTTCACTGAACGTGAAAAAAAGCACATAAAGCCTCTGAAAGCTTAGGAATCTTTTCAACCTTCTTCTGACTGTTTTTTGAAGTCTGGAAAAACAGCTAATAAAACAGTTTAGTCTGGAGAAGAGCCGGCTGAGGGGGAACCTTATTGCTCTCTACAACCACCTGAAAGGAGGTTGTAGTGAGGCAGGTGTTAGCCTCTTTTCCCAAGTAACTAGTGGTAGGACGAGAGGCAATGGCCTCAAGTTGCCTCAGAGTAGGTTTAGATTAGATATTAGGAAAAATATCTTTACTGAAAGAGTGGTCAGGCATTGGAACAGGCTGCCCAGGGAGGTGGTTGAGTCACCATCCCTGGAGGTGTTCAAAAAACACGTACATGTGGCACTTTGGGATATGGTGTAGTAGGCATGGTGGTATTGGACTTGATGATCTTAGAAGTCTTTTCCAACCTATGATTCTATGATTTTTCAAAAAAGATCTAAAAATTTACAGATTTTTTTTATTAAATCTAAAAATCTCTGAAGTTCCAGAAAAGAGCTGTAAAATGTCAGGACTATTTCTTCTACAGAAGCCAACTCACGAGTCGTTTAATGCAGTAAGTCTTCTTCTTTCATACTTCAGGGATATGAGAGTAATTAAATTCAAGGGGATACCAACAAACTAACCTTCATCTCCATCATGTTACAAATTATCATCATGAAAAAGCACAAGAACTTACACCTAGTTTCAAAATATAGGATGGGGGAGACTATTTATTGACTCCCCACTAGCAGGGATATAGTGAAGAATGCATATAAATAAGAAAATTTCCGATGTTTCCTGAACAATTACCTACAAATACAACAGTGTTTTGGGTAAACTCCCAGGGTCATGTTTAGGTTAGTGGATGTTGGCAGGTATATATCACTGTTTATCTTTGTGACAAATTGTAACTATGCTACAGTTTTTGACAACATGGCTGCACTTACTTGCTAGGAGCAGTCCACAAGTATCTGACTCACAGAGGCCAGCTCCATTGTTTATATTACTTTATTTGTATCAACCCAAATGTCAAAATAAGTATAATTTACTGAAACCAGACTCAGTCCCAAATTATACACCACAGAAGACACAGACACCAAATACCCATAATGAAATACTTTCACAGTGTTTTTATAACCTGAGGAAATTTTTACAATCAAAAAAAAAAAAAAGTGTTCACATAGAAATCTCTTCAAACCAGGTATTTTGCTTGTGGTAATTAGTAAACCAGAAAAGGAAGAAAGCTCTGTGACCCCACCGCCTTTCACCACAGACCGCCACGTGTCTGTAGAAGGTTTCTGTAACTTGATGATCTGCCCCACAGTACACAAGAGGCTGTGGAGCTGGGCGAGACAAATTAGCGTTAAATGACTCTGCAATTATTGCTGCAGTAGTAACTACTGCAGCACCAGAAACACCAAAGGCCAAGGCAAAACTGCGGAAGCTGTGCCCAACAGGGGAATACACGATGTCCTAAGGCCATTTTCTTACCACCTTGCCACCTTTCTCCCATCACAGCCCTAAAGGCCCTCTCCCTCCCCAGGCTGCAGCATGGCCATCTTCTCCAATCACTTACTGCATGGACAGTGGGCCACAAAGCAACAGCCATGACTTGTTCTCCCCCGCTGAGAAGCGCTGCTCTTTCTGGACAGCAGTGCTTCAGAAAAAAATAGCCAGGCTTCATAACGCAAAGCACTCTGCTCAAAGTTACTTGCCCAATCCATGTCACAAGAAATACTTCTGTGATGAATTTTGCTGTGAAGGAGGCTCTGAGGGAATTTGTTGTTTTATTCAGCACTTCCTTTAAGTTCACCTTGCAAACAGAGGCAAATTGTTTCTTTTTTTCTAAGCAGAGAAGCTGTTAATATTAAAAACAAACCTGAATCTCCTACTGAGACTCGTTTTTATTTTCTCTCTCTCTTTTTTTTTTTTTTTTTTTTAAAC
>Ga0065711_1026572_pt1 | contig 65519 bp, 42 predicted proteins | sample Hoacrofraction12_FD_59098 | JGI IMG/M metagenome (GOLD analysis project Ga0065711, IMG submission 59098) | Hoatzin crop microbial communities from Cojedes, Venezuela - Epithelial fraction 12 v2 (version 2) | ecosystem: Host-associated > Birds > Digestive system > Esophagus > Crop | place... | reverse complement strand
TAGCCTTCCTTTTGCTGCTGATGTAGTTGAAGAAGCCCTTCTTGTTGTTTTTGACATCCCTTGCCAGATTCAATTCCAGGTGGGCTTTGGCCTTCCTCGTCGCATCCCTGCATGCTCTGACCACATTCCTGTATAAAGGGAGGCATTTTGTCCTCTGGATCTCATAAACTGCTTGATGTGGATGAGATAATAGTAGAAGGTGCTAAGAGGTTCTTGATGAAAAGCTAGATTGGAAATATTTCACTGCAGTAATGAGGACAGAATTTGGCCTACATTTATTGTAGTTTGTATTCATATTTATGAAATGATCACCTAGAATTAAAAAAAAAAAAACCCCACAACACAAAATACGTACAAACAAACCAATTACGTAAAATGTAGCTGAGTTTATGTATTGAGGACAACAGTAGTATCTGATCATCTCGTCTCTGGAAAGATACTTTCTAATGGTTTACTTAATGCAAATATCTCAAAGACCACTGGTGGCCTTCAAGGCTAAAATAGATGGTCTGCAAGTTGTGCAATTCTTATGTTGCCCTTTATATGGTTAATTCCCGTTTTCCCCCTCCTTGCTCCATAGGCCTGGCTGCAGCCATGATCTGTGGCCTGTCCGTAGTCCATGGCAGGTCCATCTCCTGATCCCATCTCTACCTAAACCAGTACACCAGGGATGCATCAGGACCTGCTTCTGCAAGTCAGCCTGTGGGTGGGGCATGTTAGGAAGTGGACATAGACCTCTTGGTCTTGCTGTGCTGCTTCTGCCTGTTACTTAATGTGTGTCAGCAATGTCATCCTATTGTGAAAAACACAAAACATTGAATGGGACTTGAACAAGAGCATAGCCTGTACCATGTCAGCTAAGGTTTGTACTCAGTCTTGGGCAACCACGAAAGCTGTGGACTCTGTCCACAGTTCAGGAATTGAAAAATAAAGAAAAGTTAGGAAAAACAAAACACAAAGAAAGACTGAAGGAATTGAGCATGTTTAGACTGAGAAAAAAGGTTTCAAAGATATCGTGACGGATCTGTAAGGGGAAGGGTATACTTCACCTATTGGATGAAGGGGCTTAAATAGTTGGGGAAAAATTATCAAGGTTAGGAATAGGATAAACTTTTCAAAGGCAGGGTGGGAAAGCACCACTTGGCTTCAGGAAGTTGTTGAGTTGGTTTTATCAGAGAGCTTATTATTAACTTAGGCATGTGTCCATCAGAAATAAAATGGGTGTGACTGATCCTGCCTTGTGGCAGTGGGATGGATGGGGAGAGGACTCCCAGCCTTACCTTTGGGTGACACACTGCAGTCTGTGTGTGTGCCCACCTGCAAGGCTGTGCGGCAATCTCCTGCTCCCCTTTCTGCCCTCCCCCTGACACATGTGGTTTTCTGTGGGGCTGTTTTGTTTTTTTTTTTTTCCTTCAACTTGTGAATCCCTATAGTGACTTCAGTGCAGTGATCCTCCATTCTGACATCTTACACAATGGATTCTTTATTAACGTGTATGAACTTGAATTCCTCAACTGATCTATTTTGGGGTTCATTAGAAGTATATCATGGCCTGAAAATCCCTGCTTCACAAGTGTACAACCTTCAAAGAGCACTTGAAGGTGCTTTGGGGTAACTACTGCAGAAATGAGAAGTACTGTTACAAGTGAAACATTGATCATTCATTTAGAAGTCTAACAAATCTATGGATTGATGTTCTTGTGCAGAAAACTGATTTATTATCTGTCACCACAGTACATCACAGAAACAGAAGAAACTGTCAAAGCCTCTCGAAATACAGAGCGACTAAATCTTTTCTCTTTGGATCCTGATATAGCAGTAAGTGAAATTATTTTTTTTTTATGTTCTTAGAAGTTTTTAAAATACAGGCAGTCTGATCCTAACTGGGTTAGCTAAGCCACCAGAGTGGGCTGGAGTTCTGCAAGCAGCTGGGTATGCCTGAAACTTCAGCTTCTCTAGTCTGTAGATATTTCTGTATAGACTGTGCCCATATCCGATCACGGAATGGTTGACGATGGAAGTGACCTCTGGAGGTCATCTAGTCCAGTCTAGCTAAGCTTTGAATCATTAAAGCAAATTGAGAATACTACAGGAGCAGAACCTTCACCTGTACTGGGAATGTTACAAGAACATTGGACCAGGTCCAGAGGGCCACAAAAATGATCCGAGGGCTGGAGCAACTCTCCTATGGGGAAAGGCTAGGAGAGTTGGGGCTGTTCAGCGTGGAGAAGAGAAGGCTGCGGGGAGACCTTGTTGCAGCCTTTCAGTACTTAAAGGGGGCTTAGAAGAAAGAAGGAGTCAAACTTTTTAGCAGGGCCTGTTGCAATAGGACAAGGGGTAAGGGTTTTAAACTAAAAGAGGGTGGATTTAGATTGGATATAAGGAAGGAATTTTTTACAGTGAGGGTGGTGAGGCACTGGCACAGGTTGCCCAGAGAGGTGGTAGATGCCCCATCACTGGAAACCTTCACAGCCAGGTTGGACAGGGCTCTGAGCAATCTGCTCTAGTTGAAGATGTCCCTGCTCACTGCAGGAGGGTTGGATAGATGGCCTTTAAAGGTCCCTTCTAACCCAAAACAACCTAACCCAAAGCATTCTATGACTCTAACAGTGTTTTTATTGTTATTCATTACACTGAACTTGACTACAAGAGTGCGAATGGATATAAAAAGTAGTGGGAGGGTACAGCTGGAGGTACAAAAGGCTATCTATGTGAAAAAGAGTTTAGCTGGAAATGTAGGAAGTGCAGGTTGCTTTGCTTTTCGTCTTCAGCTTGCTCATCATTCAGTGTCATTAGATCATTTAGTTTATGGTTCAAAGAATGTTATTGCTTGCACTGAATGTACAGTTGTTGGTGATTTAATTGGAAACTTTAGTTAAAAAGAAGACTTAATTAAAATCAGGATCAGTATATATTGAAACCTGAACCTCTTGTCAATCAACTGTAGCACCATTATTAAAAACGTTCAGTGAATTGAAATAATAGTGTGGTGTATAAGTAAGGGGAGAGACGGGGAAAGATCTGAAATCTAATCCTAAAATGTCGTGTTATAGTCTGAAAATATGAGGCTGTTTAATCTATATGAGGAAATTAAAAGCTAAAGTTTCAGAAGCAGTAAGTAAACAAGAAAAAGATTTGTTCTAAAATGACAGAAAACCTAACTTGGTCCCTAATTCTGCCTCTGACATTATATATGTCCTCAGGCAATTTTTTTGCTTTGCTCTGTAATGTATAAATTAGAGGAATAACACTCGTTTACTATGGTAATGTGAAATATCAGCAATAACTTTTTGAGGTTTTCAGGTGCTTCAGTGATTGTCAAGACCTTTAAAAAGCTTGCTTAGTTTTGGAATGCAGTGCTTTTCCCACGTATAACAAATCGCCCAACTTATTTCAGTCATTGAATCCTCAGAAAAAGGAGTGTCCAGGGACAAACTCGGTGGTCAAGCCATTTGAAGAAAAGCCACCAAAGAGGATCCTGATAACCTGCAAATCCCTCAGTCTGAATCTCCAGGCCTGTGTTACTGAAAATGAAAATGATCCTTCAACCAATGTAAGCTTTACTTATTTCCCTGCAATTTTTGTCTTTTTTTTTTTCTTTTCTCTCTTTCTGTGCACTTGTTGCTTTGGAAAGAGAAGGGAAAGCTGAATCACACACACATGCTGCTTTCACTCGTCCTCTCTGCCCATGCCTTTGGATGGAATAATGAAACCGATGAACTTTTCAATAAACATTTTCAAGATGATTTAGATTGCAGACACTTAGCTGCAGTTTAGTGGGGAATTAAAAATGTTAAAATATTTGGCGATTCTTAACAGTTGCTATAAGAACAAGTTTAAAGTGCCAAGACCTGTGTAGGGAGGCAACTGAATATCAGTCACTGGTGAACTGTTTTTTTGTTTTTCACAGAGAGACTAGGGACCAAGCAGGTTCAATTACAGAAGAGAAGGCAAAAAAGAAAGGACTGCTTTATCTAGTGGAAAAGCCCAGCTAAAACCAGGACAAAACAGAAAATTTTGCTTATTCTTACTTTAGGAAAAAAAGGCAGGGAAAAGTGAGATGTAGCTGTCAGTCCATAGCTTTTAGTTAGTTCTCTTCTGAAGCAGGAAAGTTTTGAGAAATTAGTGTCCTGGTCACTCAACTTTCATACATTACGTATGAGGCATTGATTATTTTTTTTTTCGTTTTTGGTTTTTTTTTCATTTGAGGATGACCTCTACAGTGAGTGCATATTCAGCATGCTGTGATCAATACATTTTTTTGGCAGGCTGGAATAACTGTTTAAATGTCGTCATGATAAGTGTACCAAGGGCATGCAATAATTCATTACAGAGGCTGAAAAAGCACAGAATATTGTACCTGCTATGCATTGTTCCTTATCTCTGAAGTTTTAAGATTCTTATTTCTGGACAGCTTAAAAGATGATATTCTGAGACTGATTTATTTCATCAGAACTGTGGAGGCTCTTTGGAGGTTACTTACAGTCGTAGGACTTAATTCCCTGGTACTGTGCCGTAGAAGAAGTGGGTACTGTCAGAACGGTTTGAATGCTCTTGGTTTCCTAGCAAAATGGATCATGTGTTTCCCACGGGATAATACACCCACACATTTGTGTTTGCTCCAGTAAACATTTTTTGTCTGTTTAAGTTTGTCATGTTTGTGCCGCATTTCTGACGATCCCTGGAAAGCCCACCCTCAGTCGTCTTTCTTTTATAGTGACACTGACTCTACGTTTTAAAAATCCCGTAATGTGCTTCTCTGGGGCTCTGTTCATTTATTCTAATAATTATCTGTGACAAATACAATTGTTTGTTATTCTGTGAGTTTCTAAGTTAGCTGTTAATTACTGTTCTGGTGCAGTGTTAAGAAACCACCTTTAAAAGCCCCTAAAATCACATGGTTGGAAACTGGCGGGGGAGTGAGTTTGTGTTTTTAATTAATCTCATAATTTGTAAGTAATATTTGTTTGCTTTCTTTTTTACTAGCTGTAGGAACCTATTAAAAGATATAGTTTGTCCACTTGCTCTCAGTTACCGCTATGTTATGTTTCTGGTGTTTTCTCCAGGTAGAGCCTTTCTTTGTGAGCGTGGCACTATATGATGTCAGGGATGTCAGGAAGATCTCTGCTGATTTTCATGTGGATTTGAACCACACGCTTGTTAGACAGATGATTTCAGGTTCCTCATTTTCACTGGAAAATGGCACTGTTGAAAATATAGACTCAAATGAAATGGAAGAACCACAGGTCAAGGGGTTCCCAGAAGAATGGCTGAAATACCCAAAACAGGTATTCCACATGTGACTTATTTTAGTTCAGAAGTAATATTCATTTTCATCAAAGAACTTACCTGTACTACCAGTGGTTCTTGTTTTCAAGAATACTCTCTTTTGTGTGTCAATGTTACTTGTATACAGATGCTTGATTTTTGAGCTCCCTGTATAGACTTTAAAACCATTTACAATCATAACTTGGAAAAAAAAAGTTAGTGTCTGTTATTTAGAGAAATGACCCATGTTTCATCTGCTCTTTGGGTTCATTTGCTGACCTCTCCCAAAACAGCAAAATGAAATTGCAACTTAAAGCAACCCCTAGATGCTGCATTAGTCTCAAAGTACTTCCACGTTCTTGCAGTTGCTATAAGCCTTACCCCGAAACCCACACATCACCTTTTCTTCTCCCTGACATTCGCCTGAGGTGTGACTGAGTCAGGCCAGCATTTAAATACTGTCCAAGAGGAACAGTTAGGTTAGGTGATGCTAACATGGTCATGCTGCTTCTTGATTTGAGTCAGTCTGTTGGCAAGGTGCTGCATGTGCACAAGCTTACTTCAGCACTAGTGCAGAGATTTTTATTTTCCATCTGACTGTATGGAATACGTAGAGATAATAATCCCCAATAATCCTTTCTGAATTTGGTTTGTTACTGTTTCCATCAACAGAGAGCCCTGGCAGTATTTCATTTCTCCAGTATTGCTATATACTTTTTAACTGTTCTGTCTTCTATCCACAGGCTCTTTTCTCCATAAGTAATCCTCATTCTGAGATCGTATTAGTGGCAAAAATAGAAAAGGTGCTTACAGGAAACATTGCCAGCAGTGCTGAACCTTACATTAAGAATCCTGATTCTTTTAAGGTAACGTAACAGGAACATGAGTTTTGTCAGCGTATTGGAAGCTGAAGGCATTGCAAATTGCCCTTACAAAGCTCACCAGCATGTGGTTGCTGAACAGGACAAGCTCCCAGGAGACCCATGCCTAAGACAGCAAACGTCCAAGCTCCATTGACTGAATGAATGCAGTACCATTTTGTTTGCAACATACGAGTCCATTCGTGGTGCTTTCCTATGCTAGTTATGTCTTAGAGTGAATTTCTCTTTCAGCAATCTTAGAAAGATGCACGTCGTATGTGAGCACGTTGGGGTAGCAGCTGTTTCTCTCTGAGAGCAGGCAGTGCATCTGCATGGGGTATATTACAGAAAACTGGAATAATAACTGTAACTAACGCAGTTCTGACTGAAGGTGAAGGGGTTGAATTCATCAGCAGCATCATATTTATCTGTGATGTCTTTGCTGTCCACCCAGAACCTTCTGTTATGGGCGGTGTCAGGCTAAATTATTTCAGGGACACTGTAACCTCTTCAGCAGAGGAGTACTTGGAAGTTCTCGTGTGCTGCATTTCAGAGATTATAATGATATTGATGAAATAATTCATATTTTCTTTTTTGTAGTGTGCACAGAAAGTGTTAAAATCAAATAAACAGTTCTGCAACAAGCTGGGAAAATATCGTATGCCATTTGCTTGGTCAGTGAGGTGTGTATTAATTCTTTTTATAATTTTATAAGCATCTTATAGCTTATTCTGCTCTTGGACTTGTATCCGTTTATTCTTTTCCACTTTTTCTGCCTGAAGCTACGGAAAGCTTTCTGCATGGTCCAGGACCCCAGGAGATCCTGCAGCTTTATTATTTTATTGCCCTATTTTTCACACAGCTGAACGTTGGTTGCTTTCTCATTAAATATTACTGTGGTGGCATCTTTTCTTCAGGTATGTAGTGAGGTTGCCAGGGAGTAGCAAAGGTGGCTGACAGAATATCAACGTATCATGAGCTCCACCAGTGATTTGGTGCTAAAAATTACCAAAGAGATTTCAAAGTCACAGTTCTCACAGGAGTTTGCTACAAAGATAATTATGGTCTGAGACAGTTGCAATGGCCACCTAAAATATAGGTGCACAAGTTTGAAGCTCTGTTCTTGTTATGATACCTGTCAGGTTTTAGGAAAAATCGAACCAAGGATTTGGAGGTTATGGTGCCCCTAAAACAGTGCCTTGGGGGTGATACTGAGGATTATACTTTAGGTACTCTTGCATTTTTAGTGGTTAGTAGGTGACAGAGAGCTGTTATTTTCGTGTTTGGCAGGTCATTTGGGTTTTATTCAGGTCAGTGCAGTGGTAGTAATGGATTTTTTGTTGTTCTCTCTTCTCCTGGATAATTTCTTTGCTTCCTTTTGCATGGTTTGCTGTGTAATCTGTTCTGTGCTGCTTGCCGGTCTCGCCCTCAAGACTGAGGCACCACTGCGCCTCTTGATCCCCTTCTGCCAAATTAACTCACAAAACCAGATGCAACATTCTTCTTTTTGTTCTTTCTTCAGGTTTCCATGTCATTCCTTTCTCTGTCGTCTCTGGTTTTTGCTTCTCAGTCTTAGGTAATTTCCTCAGCTTGCTGCTGTCCTGCAGTGAGCTCCCTGGCTGAGACCCTCTTGTGTGTCCCTGTGACAGCTCTCCCTTCTTTCTGCCGTGCATAGAGCAGGGAATAGAAAATTCTATAATCCCTATAAAAAGAAGAGCTGTCAATTGCCAAGTGAAAGCATTCCTCCTCCTCTGTGGCATCTGTTCTAACTGTGGCAGGCCAGATGGAGAGCTTCCTGAAGCTGTGGGGAGGAAGGAGGAGCGAGTGCTAGGTGAAAAAGTCACATCGTGGCATTGCCCAGGACGGTGAGGGATAGCTGTGTGGCTGCGTGATTCTGGAGCGGAGGTACGGAGCACAAGGAGTGCAAGGTTTCCCCAGCCGCGTGTAGCAGAAAGCTTATGATTTTGGAATATGGTGCTTAGATAGCAAAGGAGAAAACGCAGAGTAAGGTACAGCTGTTTGAAGAGTTCATTTATTTTTTATTGACATACATTTTTGTCGATGTCGAGTAGGAACTGGAGAAGTATGTGCATGCTCAAGAGAAAGGCAGATGTGTTCTGATCTGTCATAGCAAGCTCAAGGATACTCATTAATATTTACTAATTCTGTGTAGCCAAAGGAATAAAATCTTGATTAGATCAAGCTTGATTAATAAATAGTGGTCCACCAGAGTTAAACCTGTATGTGAGTTTTTTGACTTCTGGTGACATGGTATATGATGGCAGCAGCTCTTGGTCACCACAGCCATGTGAGCAGCAGCATTTTCTATGGGTGGATTGCTCTGCTCTAGGTGGAGCACAGCAGTTGCTGCTGCTGCACCCAACAGTATTTACTGCGTAAATGAACACAGGGTTTCTTTTTGGAATTCCGTGCAGAATGGTTAATTGGCACAGGCTGGAATGTGGCAAAAGACATAAGGCGGGATGAGAGCAATAGAGCTCTGGTTGAGAGGAGCTTGCGTGTGTGACACTTAGTACAGCGAGTATGGGAATACCTGGGAGTCTGAGCCTTCCTCAGTCTGTTTCCTTCAGACTTTTTGTCGATGGAAGCCCTTGGCTCTAGTCACATACTTATTCAGTTTCAGAGATGGCAATGACTTACTTCACTGGATATTCTCTCTGAAATTGTAGACTCCTTTTTCAGTGTGCAGTCCACAGTCTTAGAAAATAAGATTGAAAAGAGCTCCACACCATACTATATTTTTGTCCATAGGACAGGATCAGATCATTCCTAAAGAAGTTTGTCTAGCCAATATTTCTGGCTGTGATTTCCCAAATAGAAATGGGAATATGTAGTTGTGGTGTTAGCAAATGCACAGTGAGTTCAATGTTTTGCAGACTTACTGTGTGTGCATTACGCAGATGGCCTGCACGTGGGCAGAGGACGTAGCTGGAGTTTGTGGACATCCCCCCGTTTTAGCAGGCAGTATTTTTGGCTGGCATCCTAATTCAGTCTTTCACTGCCCATATCATTAGAAACCTTTCCTCCCATCTGTAGAATCGATTACAGAAAATATACTTGGGTGTGTTTATCGGCTCTTAAACTTTTTCAGTATAAATCACATTGCGAAGTAACATAGTTTAAAAATCATTGATCAAATACACCACGTGTATTAACTTGTTGGTATCAGTCATACTGCACAAGGAATTTATTCAGTTCATTGGGTCAAATTCTGCACTCATTTACATCTATTTATGTATTAGCATTACTCAGGACTCTCTTTGGTAAAAGCAAAGTATAATTTGGCCCTATAAAATCTATTTCTATTTTCACAGCTTGAAAATAGAAGTTTCCACAGGAGGCTATCACTCTACAGGGGAAAAAATGGTTTGGCTATGATAAATAGCAAATCCCTGGGTTTGGAAATGTGTTTTCCAGTTATTTCATTCTGGCATTAACCACACTTCTGTTTTTGTGTTGAAATTTTCCCCCCTTAAAGCGGTTACAGATGGCCACAGTGCGATTTTTACATATACATTCAGCGAGCCAAAATCTTGACAGTTGAGTATTGTGCGTGTGACTGAAACTCTTAATTAGCTTATGTGGCATCCAGTTTGTTAGCATCATTCAAAAACATGACTCAGGGTTCCTGCCTGATTTCTTGCTGGTGTTGGTGGAATCTGGTGTCTGTATGCTGTTGCAGGTATAATTACAGTATGTGTTAGAATTACAGTGTGTTAAATCCATCTTCCATTCTCATATTCCTGCCAGAACTGCCAGAGTTTGCAAATATGTGCCTAAGCTACATATTGTAGTTGTGGGCAAGCTTCACCCACAGAGAGAAGTTTTTACACTCTGCTGTTCCTTCAAACCTTCTCCACCCTTGTAAACTTCACATTTTAGAGCCTGATATTTGAATCCTTCAACAGCTCGTGCAGCCGCTGGTTTAGTTCTCGGCTGGTGTAGGCTGACGTAGCTAAAGGTAGTGAGGCTGCACTGATTTACAGTAGCTGCAGATCTCACACTGAATCTCTAACCCTGGAGGTGAACAATTTTTCTACAAATCATAAGCCACTACTTAAAAAGTCACTTTTTCAATGTTAAGTTTTGAACATCGTGTAGGTTTTCCATGCTTAAAGAATTTTTATGATTGTGGACTATCAGCTAACAATGTCAGAACAGTAGAAACATAGAGACACTTTAAATACTGAGCTGATGTTTCAGTTTCTTTAGTGAAATCTATTCATTCTTTTCCTCTAAATTAACACCTTTAGAATCTCTTCAGGATTTTAGTTCTGTGAAATTTTTCTTATTAAGATCTCTCTGGTAAATAAGTAACTGGCAGTAAGGAATAATTAATGTATCAGACAAATATTGGAGTCGTGGATTTTAGAAGTGTTTTGTTATGTTTCCTTTTCTTTGATGTGACAGTTGTCATTCTCAAATGCCTTCAGTATGTTTGCTGTGACAGGAGCACTCTTGCTCTACCTGCACTCAGCAGCCTGAAAGGATCAGCAAAACATGGGGTTTCGGTTACTTGACTGCAGACGTAATACACGTAATACGTGCTGCTCTGCAAATTCTTCAGCTTTAATGAGCCAGGGGAATGGAGACATCAGTACAGTTTGACCAGTAGAAAGCCATCTAACTGTTCCCTGAGTGCATAAAACATGCCTATTTTTAAGAAGAGTTATTTTGTTTTCAATGCACATCTAAATTGCTCTTGCAGTGGCAAGAGCTTTACATAAATGGAGTATTGTGTTTATGTTGGAAGGATAAAAATACTTACCCATTTTGTGTTGCAGATACCTGGTTTCATGGCTTTAATTTTGCCCTGGGTGTATTATTTAGGCTGGGGTATGCTGCTGAACTGAGGAGGAGCGGTTCTAGAGGAAAGGGCGTATGATACCCAGGGAGTGCTGATGCTGGGGAGGAGTGGTTGTAGGCAGGAGGACTCTGCAAAGCCCTCTAACTCCAAACCAGAGTGGCCGGAGGGGAGGAGGTGACGATGCCGTGTCCCCGAGCCTCCCGGGAGGCAGTGCTCAGTGCTCAGCACCACTGACCTGGAGTGAGCTACTTGCAGCACAGACCTGGTTGTTTTTGCTTTTACGCCATGAACATCCCAGCTCTGCCTTGGTAAGTGCCCCTACGCCCTGCTGTGCTGAGCAGTGGCTTGCTCCGTGTCAGAGCCCGCCCTGGAGTTTGTTAATAAGCTCCAGCAGAGCCTGGATTTGCTCAGCATCACGTTGCAGAGCCCAGTGGCGCAGCGGAAATCGATCACTGAATGTTTTAGTCCTCTCTGTTAGTCTGGAGAAGGAAGCAGTGCTGAGTCCAAGGAATATCAGAGTCACCAATACTGCAATAATTATTAAATCTTATCTTTTTTTCTTTATCTTTTTTTTTTTTTTCTGACAGCAGCTTAACAGGATTTGTAAAGTTAGTGGTGGCTGCCAGAAATTAGGTCTGATTTCTCCCTAATAACGTAAGATGTTTGACATGGCATGTTGGTGTGGACCTTATTCTCTCTAACTGCTGGAGGCAAAAATCTGATAGAAGAGAGTTGATTATTCTCTACAGTTACAAAGAAATGAAATAGTGGTGCTTCTCTCAGTTAATTAAGTTAAGACACAGTGCATTTATACTTATCCTTGGGTTCTTGTTCCAAAGGTTTACTCCATTATTTTGCATCTGGCAACAATTTGTGCTGGCATCAATTCTTCTCACTGGCAGTGGAACAGAGAAGTAAATTAAGGAAGCAAGATTGGCCAAATGATTCACAGAACAGCACTTAGTGTCAAGAACATTTTACTTTTGTTAAGCAATGTTTTTACATACTACAGCTGAATCCAAGGTTCATTAATTTGGATAGCTGTTACATTATCCAGTCCGCCAGCATGTGTGACCCTTGGGGATATGCAAAGGGCCCTGGAATGTCTTAATTAAATCTTGCAAGTGTCAATGAGCAGGAATGGAAATATCTGGGAATGCTTTTGTGTGTGCACAACAGCTGATACTTATTGTTCCCAGTTATAGATGAATTTCCTTTTTTTTCCATTTCTCTTGGCACTTTGTAGCCGGTTTACCAAAAATGTAGTCGATGCTCCACAAACTTGTTTTGTGAAGGAAAGCTAAGCCCCAGTGAGTTGGTGTCATGCTCCTGGAGGACACAGAACTGATCTAATGCATAGGAAGATTTAGTAGATGTCTCTAACCTGGTTCTGCAAAAGCGTACGTGTATTTACTTGGTGAGATGTAGTGGCTGGGAGTTGACATTTTGCAATGATTTCTGTTATTTAATATTGTCGTGGTTTTCATTGGATAAGAAGTTCGTGGACAAAACTACCTATTGATTTAATGAATCCTTCAAAATGCTTCCTTGAAAGAAGGAGTTAGTCTCTTTGCTGAAGTGAGGAGTCACATCCTTGATGTGTGAGCAAGATCGTGAAGTCCCATCAGTCTCAGAGGTGGTGGCTGTCAGCCAGGGATGGCCTCTCTGGGGCTGTCTGAAGAGCTTGCCGAGAGGCTGGAGGAGGCAGCCTTGCAGTGATGGGGGGGCGGGTGGGGGCGGAGAGCTGGCTTCGGTGAGGTGCTTTCTCAAGTGAGGCTTAGCTATGGAAGAGGGGAGAAAAATGGTGGATGATGAACTAGATGGTGATCTGTTATAGTGTTAAAGCCCAGCAACTGTGAGCTGCAAGTGGTCACACTGCATCTGAGGTCAGTGGGGACTGTCTGCATCGTGTAAGATTAAACCAAGTTGGAAGTCTTTGCAGGACTGGGACTGCACATGCAAGTAAACTGAAGTTACCTGTGCTTCTGCAGATGTACACCTCAGAAGAGCTTTCTTGTGTGAAGCTCTGCAGGGAGCCCTTGAATTTGTGTAAGAATTCATATCATATCCTTGTCAAAAGATTACATGACAATTTCAAATGTTCAAGTATATGTGAGTGAAAGTTTATAAACATGTCACTTTTCTTTCTTTATAGACCAGTGTTCAAAGATAATCAGGGAAATGTTGACAGAGACTCCCGATTCTCACCTTTATTCAGGCAAGAAAGTAATAAGATTTCCATGGAAGATTTGATTAAATTAATAGCAGAATATAGAAGGTAAGGAACAGTTTTTAACTTGGTATGAAGGAATAAAACTTTATAAAGCTATGCAAAATAATTTTCACAGCTTTGTTTCTTTGTTTGACACAGAGTGCCAAAGTGGCCATATTAAATTAGTGCTTTTCACATTAGGTTATTACCTGGCAGAGTGCTTTAGGTTGGACTTTCCAGGAAAAGTGAAATGTCATTTGGCACATTAATAAATGTTACTATAACCTAAAGATAGTGATTCCTTAAATTACCTTCCATCAGGGAGATGCAGGTGAAGTAACCAACAAGAGAATATTATCTCAGGGAAAACAAGCAAGAGGAAGAAAAAAAAGAGAGAAAAATGAAAACATTCTTTAATGGTTTCCACACTGGTTGCTTTTGATTGTTTGAGTCTCCATGACAAACTGGAGAGTGAACATTGGAAGGAAAAAATTTCTCCAAATGTTTGACAGTGTATGAATTAGTGAATAGTGATTTGGTTGGATATTCTTCCATACAGGTGTAAATCAGGTTAATTCTAGAGCAGAGTCTTTGTTTATACTGGGTAAGTGACATGAGAATTGAAGCTTGAAGTTTTTCCTGTCACTTCTACCCTAAATGCATTTAGAAATGAATTAATCTACTTAACTTCTCCAGTTCCATTTATATAAAATCAAATATCAGAAAGATTGAATTTCAGCTAGAGGGATTGGATCAGGACCTTAGTCTCTTGTGCCATCTTAACGTGGCTGGTCAGGTAACTTCACTGAAATTCTCACGACTCTAAGAAGAGTCACCACTGCTGAGTTTGTCTGTCTAAAACATCGCCTGGATAAAAGCAGTTTAGCATCACAGTTTTGGCACTGCTTAAATTGCTTGGGCCCGAGGAATGTGTCTTGGTCCCTTTTCAGCATGGCATTTGCAGAAGCCATGATGCTGTGAACTCCTCTCATCTCAGTGGTTACTGAATTCCTTTTCAAGAACATATGATTCAGATTCTAGAAAGAGAAAGTGGGTAAGTTATTTCTCATAAGGTTTGGTTCATCAGTTTCTTCCTCTTCTGTGAAATACGCTATGATATTTCTTGCCAAGCAAGGCGAGGAAGGGAGGCCAAGAAAGAAGGAGAAAAACCCAACAAAACCCACCACATTTCTTTCCCGCTGTTGCATTTGATTTGAGTTTAATATAGGTATACGTTAAATGTGCTTAATATGTATTTGTATCTTAAATCAGGGACTGTTTTCCATTTTAGATTAATTCCTATGATGAATCTCATCACCCTTGTTCTAATTTTCTAAAATGTTTTTGTTTCTGTCATTGCAGAGCAGAGAAGATTAGCAAAATACAGACCATACCTGGCTGTTTGGAGATTGCAGTTGATTGTGTTCCTTTGGAACATCCAAGTATGATTTTACTTTATAATTAAATGTTATCATTAAATAGGACATTGTCATAGGCTTTCCAGCCTTAATTGCTGCCTTGAGACAATTCTGGTGGAAGTGTCTGTCATTGTATAGAAAAATGTGTGCAAGGGAGTGTTCTTGATTTCTTGTTTTCATTTAATTATACCATTCTTTGTTTCCTCTGGTACCTGGCCAGGTGTACCCCAACAGTACAGAATACAACAAGCTGAATCCACATGGGATGAAAGTCCAGGGACCACTTTTTGGTCTCTAAGGGATTAGGCCAAAGAGCTGAGTGGACTGCTGTAGCCTGAAGCTAAAATACTGGCACTTTAATGGGCTGTGATGCTCGTATGCTCTGTGAATTAGCGTGTGTGGGGCATGATTACCAGTGGGTTTCAAGAATGCAGGCTAGATGGAGGACTTCATTCAGAGGCCACTCTGCCATCAGTGCAGCAGCTGCTAAGATACTTCTAACAGGATCCTTTTATCTCTTTTTAAATTTTCTGTTTCAAGGGCCACATTTCTGTGACCCGCTGTTGCAAAAAGCTCAGGACCTTCGGAGTTCCTCTGAAGTCTGTCATCACACACCTTGATGCTGTCTTCATATGGTATTAGATAAAAAACAGTTTCACTAACATTTCAAAAGCATTTTTAATTTTTGGAGTTAAAATAAACTGATAGCTCAGAGTAGGCAAAATGGCCCAAAGCACCCTGGGCCTTGTACTGTTACCTGACTCAGTGTGCACTGTGGCCAGGTGAAAGTCTGGCTTGAAAGGGTATGTGCTAGTAAGGTGCCCAGTTCCTGTGGAAAGTCGATGAAAATTCCTTCACTCTAAAGAGTAATGGCTGAAACATTTCTTTGTTATGGAGAAAATTTGCCTTACTCTGTAAATGATTTTACAGTCTTATTCAAACTGTCCCAGAAAACTTGCATGCTGTAGGATTCATTAAAGTTTTCATGAAATTTTCTTTTTGACTTCAGCCAGTTCTGAAGGAAGTCTTGTCATAGCAGTAACCTGTTCTAACACCTCCTTCCCACTCAAAATAAGTCATGCCAGGCTGGTGCTAAAATCCTTTATTGCCAAGAAAAGCCACTGAAAAGGAAGTTGGCCAAAGATCTTGTCAAGAATTTTCTGGTATGATTGTGTCTCTAGGGACCGACACTACCCTGCTTCGTATTAGCATCAATTTGTGTTACACAACAGAAGTAGAACTTTGTTTTTAGAAGACTTTACTACAGCCAGAGCAGGAGCTGGAGCCAGTGGTGTGTCAGAGCATGTTGTCTGACAGTGTTTAACCTGAAACAAAGCTTCTGCCTTTTCTGCTGTATGGAAAGAAGCCAAACTCATGTAGCTCTAGCAAAGGGGAAGAGAGCATACAACTTCCTGAAGCTCCCACTTGTGCTGTGTGGTCCCTGCTTGTTGTCCCTTGGGCTGGAGGGTTGGGGCTCCAAGGCTGGCATTAGGGTAGCAGATATTGCTGCTGCTACATCCCCTGTTTTTCCCTCTAAAATACCCATTAAAACCCCAAACTGTGATATTCCATTCTTATGGAGGGCAGTCACGGGGAGTAGTTCGTAGCCGAGAGCCATGTGGCTGGCAGCAAACTGGGCTGTTGCCTCCACATGCATGTCTGTGCAGCAGGGTGAGGCACAGAGAGAGACCAGACCTTCACACCTGGCTGCAGGAGCCGTCATTTTCCAGCCTGCTTCTTGCTTTATGACTGAGTCTTCTCAGGAGAGCAGCCATGGCCTGTGGAGTGCATCTGAGCTACTGGTATTTAAAAGTGCAGGGCACAGAAGGACTTCTGCAGAGAGGCCTTGGAGCCTCGTGCTAATCCTTGGATTGGTCTACGGATTTCTCTAATGAAAAACAAGGTTAATTAAAATGTTCGAAAATGGACACAGTCAGAATGCTTATAATATATCAAATTTAAGGAGCAGCTGGCCCAATTCTAAGACATAACGCATCCTTGTCTTTGAAGATGAGTTGCCTGAGATTTTCCCAAACAGAAAGCTGCCCATCTTAGCTTTGTAGGCCAAGACCAGTGAGCAGAGTCTCCCAAGTACTGGGAGAGTAAGTAGCAGAGGAGCAAACCTTCAGAAGTTTGTATGTGACCCTGAGTACCTTCACTGACCAACAGAGGAATTTGCACGATTGTCTACAGGGACCTGTTGCTGGTGCTGAAGAGAATAACCCTGCTTAAGGCTTCTCTACAGCAGGCGGTGGTCCCTTCTGGCTAACAAAAGCTAGTGATTTAATTTAGCAGTTCCCTTTTAATGCTGTGAATTTTGATTGGGAAAGAAAAAAGTTTTCGTATATGGATCTTTCCAGCTTAAGTCAGTAGCTGTGTCTGTTAGCTGGGTGTACAAGTCAATCCGGACACATTCACGTTTTGGTGGGCAGCAGGCTGGGAAGAAAGCTTTCAGTGTCTGTTTGAAAGAAAGCAAAGAGAAACCATCCTGCTATAGCTGGCCTGTAGAGCTGGTTCTCCCCCGCCTGCTTGGGCTGCAGAGGACCTGCACTATCCTGAGACTGGTAATTTCCTCTTGGGCTAGTTTAGAAGGAAGTAAAATTGGGCATAGCGTATGTGAGGAATCACCGGCTTCTTTCAGCTTCCTCACCACAAATTGGTAGGCTTTTCCTGTGGGTTACTGCAGGAGTTGAGGAATGAGTTTGTAGGCAGGACCTTCAAATTGCTTTTCCCAGAAATAGCTCGGGACATCCCTAAGTTGGTGACCCTTCTCAGCTGCTGTTGTGCAAACAGCCCTGGAGTTCTCCATGCTGAAGTTAAATGTCTGACGGATTTAATGGCACGGGCAGACAATGTATGCTCTAGCCAGTTTTAACCTCTCCCTGTCTGGGTGACTGAGTACTTATGTTTCTTGGTCTGATTTCAGTTATCCCAATTCTATCATGTATTTAATCTAGTTCTGCACTGCTTGTTTCTTCATTTCATTTACTATGTTATTAGATAATAGAAAAACTTAAATGAGATATTGAGGTGTAAAATTAATTAAACCGCATCACTTCAGTATATTCCGTTGAAGCTGTCCATATATCAATGGTGCTGTTATGCCATCAAATACTGTGTGTGTCAAAGAGGTTTTCAGTGCTGTACTGTTTAACTCGAGGGAGATAAACCATTTAAGGTTGATACATTGTAATTGTTCTGAGGTAATATGGATGTAATTTAAGGCAGAATTTGGCCTGTTGCATCTCTGTATTACTTATTCTTTACAGGTTAAGGCAGGATTTTGCTTGTTCCATCTCAATATTACTCATTCTTAGTAGTAAGACTGTAAAACTAAACATAATATGTGATGGTTTTCTTTTCTGTTCTTTTGAAGACTGTGTAACCTCGTCTTTTATTCCAATCAAGCCATTTAATGACTTAAAGGAGCACCAACCTACAGTGGAAGTTGAGGAGTTTGTACAAGAATCAACAAAATATTCTCGACCTTACAGAGTATACAAGAACCAAATATACATATATCCAAAACACCTCAAGTATGATAGCCAAAAATACTTCAACAAGGTACAGTGTGTGACCAATTCAGACCAACATTGGATGGTCGTGTACTGCATGAGCTCTCCCTGAACTGAAGGAGTGCTCGTCATAAAGAAGGGGAAAATGGTGATCCCAGCCGCTGAATTGGCTTTTGATCTTTTTGAATTTTTGCAGTCATAAAACATTGGTATGATTTTAATGAAATGAATCTGTGGATTAATTTTAAGTTGTATCAGTGATTCAAAGAGAGCTAATGTGGTAATAGCTTTTTCACAATTTTCAGAAAGACTGTATTTTAATGAAATTATGTGTGCAGATAAAATTAACCTGGATAATATTTGTAGTTCTTAAATGAAACTTGAGTATTACTTCCAGTTTTATGGTGACTGAAAATTAATTAAGGACAAGACACGGGTAAGTGCTGGTGACATTATAATCTGCTTCTACGCAGTCAGTTTGAGGCCTGGCTTGCGTTTTGCCAGTTCGTCTTGGAAATACTATTTCTAGTGATACCACTGTGACTTAAAGACGTTTTAAATGTTCATACAACATCTGTATGTTTCTCCTAGATTTTGAAAAGATCTTATTTCAGCCCTTACAGTTTGCCTGTGTTTTTACAGGTATCCCATTTCTGATCTAAGCTTTAATACATTCCTGTCTTTTTTTCAGGCACGGAATATAACAGTGTGCATTGAATTTAAAAGCTCTGATGAAGAAGGAGCAAAGCCGCTGAAGGTGAGCCACAACAAGAGTATATTCAGAGAAAAATGTTTCTGAGAACATTACTTACAAAACCCAGGAATCAGGGCTATACTAACCTGGAACAATTAAACAGTGAATGTTGTCCTGCATCCTTCTACATTTGCACTGTGGTTCTGTTTGATCCCAGTTGGTTGTAATGATTCCCGCTCGTGGTGCCATTTTGCAGTGCTGGCTTTCTAACTGGTGGAGGGGGAAGAAGACAGTATTCGAGAACCTGGCCATTTTTTACAGTGCAACTTACTTATCCTGAAATTTACTGTTTACCCTACGTTTCTGACTGAGCTTAGAGCACTTCATTGAAAAGAGTGAAGCACAAAATTATAAGAACCTTAGACTTAAGTCTTAAATTTGCTGTTGACCAAGGCCTATTGCATAGTATTGTTGTACTGTAGTTTCCCTGCCAATAAATAAAGTTGCCATCACTCAGTAATCGAGAGCCTCCAGACTGGACTCTACCAGCAAGCAGATTGTTAGCTGGTGTAGCTTTTGTAACATTGAAAAGTCAGTAAAGGCATTGTATTGAACTGCATAAAAGTGAAATAGTTTTGTAAAGCTTTTTGCAGAAAACTCTGAAACTGGTAACGGCAAGGAAGAAGTCTAGGGAGTCTGCACTGCTTAGTAGAGTGTAGAGTAATTTTCACAGAATCAATGGACTTTTACTGGAAGTCTGTATGAAAAATTGCAGTTTGAGCACTTAAAATATTTTTTTTAATATTTGATCAAAGTAATTATCAATCTTTCATGATATTGTTTTCAGTGGACATGCATATTAGATATACCAAGACTAGTATCATCAGCAGAATTTCACAATGTAATTAAAGCATGTTATTTTTATTAGTGTATTTATGGGAAGCCAGGTGGACCATTATTTACAACAGCAGCTTACACCGCTGTGCTACATCATTCCCAGAATCCTGATTTCTATGATGAGGTCAGTCTGCATTTTCTTTCATTAAATGTCTGCCAATCCCACATATTTGCCGATGAGACAGAAAGACATGTGTAAAGAATACTTCTGTTACAATTGTTTGTGTATCTGGATAGGCCTGTGTTATGTAGATTTACATACAGTCTCACGTTTTCGGTTTGTTTTTTTTCCTTAAATCAACTCAGTGAATCCTTCCTTTTATAAGATGTTCTGAGTACAGTTAAGATCGTGTAGAATTAATTAGGAACAGTCTAGCTCTCTAAAATGCACGTCTGGATTATATTAAGGGTCCAGCTGCATCTCTGAATTTAATGGAAACAGTAAACATTATGATGAAGGGTGTAGGCAAATGTCAGAACAAATCCCTCTCTGAAATATAAGATCTGCACTGGGGCATTTTTGTAGATCCAGTGGTCTGGACAGAATGTACAGTGACATGTAGTGGCTGCAGCAAGTCATTTAGCTGGTGCTTTTGAGGATGCAGCTATAGAATAGAGTTCATACACTGGGCTTTGCCAAATGTTAGTCGTACACGCATCTGTATGTTTCACCAGCACCAAGTACTGATTCCCCAGGCTTTCTGCAGGTGAACTTCATTTCATCCTTTCAGTGACGAGTGTCTGATGGCTTGTGAATGTCACGTGCCTGTTCTGGATTTTCAAGTACTGTTTTACGTGTAGGGATAAGGGTGGCAAACAGCATTAGTATACATTTTCCAAACTCTTGGTTTGATCTTGGAAAAATTTCCTTTTTCAGTTAAAATTTACTTTGATAAAATGGCAGAAGCAAGACCAGCAGATAATGTACAACTATATGTGAAGTATCAATTTTAAGATTCATGTTTAGGAACTGATGTGGAACTTAAAGCATTACATCTTCAGAGATCTTGAACCCCCCACTACTCCTCTGCAAGCAGTGTTCTGAGTTTTAACACATCTAAAAATGTCCTTCACGTGATGCTAATGAGCCATCTGGTTTGGGCAGATTACTTTCAACTTGAACAAAGAGCTGAATTCAGATCTTAATAGGTGATTTGGCTGGAAGAGGTGTGCACCTCCTCCTAAATGTTCCTAGTACAGCAAGTGCAGTCTTTTAAAAGAATGTACTGTGTTATCAAGAAAGTTGTCTTAATCTCCATGCCTGAATGCCCATTTCATATCTATGTCTATGATATTAGTTTCTTTCCCATAAGCTGGTTTAACACTGGAAGCATTTATCAACAATTTCTAAACCTTACATTAAGCATAGAATTAGCTTGGATAAACTTTATTGTAGCTCACAAGGGCAAGGGGTCTTTTTCATTAGTTCCTACGGTAACATGTTTTGATTACTTTGTATTTTTACTCTAATAAGCTAATAATACCTCAAATCCAATCTGTAGGTTTCATGGATGACTTGATATGGGATTTAAGACTGAGGAGAAATCATAAATAAAATTTTATTCTCGTGTCGGCCTTTATATTACTTGGTCTTTGCCATGAAATGATGATGAAGCAGTAGCAGAGATGTCATTTTAGTCTTTGGTTTCGTCATCCTGAAAATATGAGAATGACGATGGATATTTGTGGGTGCTAGAGTGCAGGTGATCACATCAAAGCAGAGTCCATCACTGTTTAGTTCTGTCCTCTTTCATCTTACACTCTTTCATCATAAATGCAAATATTCGTCCGCAAGACAGTGAGGAAAAAAGCTGTTTTAAGTGAAAATGATGGATGATCATCCTAAACAATTTTCTTAAGAGGGCATCTATTACCCACACAGACAAACATTAGCCAGTAAAGACAGGCTGTACTTTGACCTCTGTGGAGAGATGTCACTCATTTAGACCATCTCTGATGCCTGGTTTAATCAATTTTTAAACTAAAGTGAGGTGTAACATTTTACATTTCAGGTGAAAATTGAACTTCCCACTCAACTCCATAAGAAACACCACATTCTGTTTTCATTTTATCATGTCACCTGTGACATAAATGCAAAAGCTAATGCCAAAAAGAAAGAGGCTCTGGAAACACCAGGTACCTGTAGTAGAATTACTTTCAATTATAAATATAAATTATGTACTTTCAAATAAGGATTACAGAATTTCTGCCTGGATATTATTGTCTTCCTTTGAACTTGAGAAGCTTGTTTTTTCCAAAGAGTCATATTGACTTGTTCTTGTGCGCAGTGGGATATGCATGGCTTCCTTTATTGAAAGATGCCCAGTTAGCGTCCCAAGAACACAACGTGCCAGTGGCAAGCAGTCTGCCTCCCAGTTACTTGAGCCTTCAAGAACCAGCTAGTGGAAAGGTATTACTTCATACTTTCATGTTATTTAAATGGCACAGAGCATTTATTTGCAGATGTTTTACATGAGAACAGATTTGCATTTGCACTTACCTGGAAGTGGAAATGATAAATAGGGTATCTGTTTTAGAATATTCATGTCCATATCATGGGGTATGTAAACTAATACATGTACTACTGGACTGAGAGTGATATGTTGCTGATTCACAGGTGTATATGGAAAAAATGTATTTTATAACTGTATGTTCTACAATATTATACCTAACTTCTACAAAACATGAATGAGCATAGTCAAAAAGCACTCTTTTCACAAACTGAGGCCATATGACATTCATTCTTCAGCAGACATGATCCATGGTCATGATTCATGCTCCAGTTTTGGGGTGTAATGTGATAGATTTTCCCACTGATCCTGTCGAGTTTGGATTATTACTGCCTCCTTGTGTTTGTTTTACTGTTGTCATGAGGACAGGGTGGGGCAGTGATCTGGTCCCTGGAGTGATAACCTTTGTGGCCTTGTGCTGAGAAGTGGCTTTGTCATTCTGCAGTTGTGAAAGCAGCGCAGCCAGCACAGTTCATGCACGCGCGTGTGCAAAGCTATGCAGTGAAAATTTGATGCACGTTTGAAAAAGCAGGAAATAAGTGGGAAAATGTGGTTTTTAATTGTTTGTTTGTTTTTAATAGCAGATCGGCTGTGATGTAAAATGGGTAGATAGCGGGAAACCACTTTTCAAAGTCTCTACTTTTGTTGTATCAACAGTAAATACTCAGGTAAGCCAAATTTCCTCTTGGCTCTGTTAACTGCTTAGAAAGTGTCAAGGAATGACTGAAAGATATTTTAAAATCTTGTATGAATTTGTTTCTCTAACATTTAAAGGTTATTTGAATGTAGAGGGGCACAATGACAATGGTGGAATGCACACGTTAAGGAAAATATAAATTATTTCGGACTATGCCAACAGAAAATTGTGGTATATCAGTTTAGACAGCAAGAAAATAAGTTGTGAGCACCAGGAAGAAAAAAAAATCTGACCATTGAAATCCCTTAGATTGTGAGGAAAAAAATTAACTGCTCACAACACTGAAAAAAGAGTGACCAAGGCACCTGGAAATAAGTTGTATATAGCAAGCTGTGCTGGCCAGTAGGTTGGGCTGAAGAAGTTGATGTGTCTTTCTGTTGTCTTATGTGTAAGGCAGTAGGGACTAAGCGTGTTCTTCGGCATCACAGGTGATTGCTGTAACCAACTGATGGAGCTGAGTTCTAATCCATTCTGTAATATACATTAATGTGAATGTTTATCATTTTAGGATCCATACCTAAATAACTTTTTCCATCAGTGCCAGGAAAGGGAAAAGGATCTATCCCAGCCTCCTACTTCACACTTTATCAATTCTTGTAAGGTAAAGTAACCTGCAGTGCGAACTGTGCTATAAAATTGTATTTAGGGCTTTCTCTCAACTGATCCATCACTGCACATTTCTAAACATGGCATAGACTTACCGGGAGGCAATGGGTTCATGACACCTCCAGTTAGGCTTACTTGATGTGACAGATCCATTAGTGGTCGCAGAGCTGTCTCCCATCCCTTCTCGTTTAGAGCATAGCTGCTTCTGGCCCATGAAAGTTTGTAACTCAGCCTATGCCAAGCCTCAGATCCTGTTAAAGGATGTTGTAACATAGCTCTGGGAATGTCAGGGAAAAGGGGCTGTAGCCTGCAGAGCTGCAGTATTCCTGCTAGTCTTCTCTTGCCGTAGATACATTGTATGCTCACCTCCTACTTGGGTCTTTGTCCTTTCGCTCTCAAAACCTGGATGCTACCCAAAGGGCTGTTTGGGGTATTTTGCATGGATAAATCAAGGGTGCTTGTTGCCTGTCAGGTTCTGAAATCAGAAAGAACATAGCCTTTCTGCAGAGATGAAATGAATAAGCAAGAACTGCATTAAATGTGAGGGTATTCAGTAGAGGTCAAAAGCTGTGAGAGAGGAGGAGTATAACAAATTAGAAGAGCAGCAGGTAAATGTTGGGCCATGTTCACTTGTTCATGAATGGTGAAATTCAGCGTTCTTGCTTTGCAATCTGCTGACTGAACTTTAACAGGAAGGTGAGTGAGAAGACTGCAGGGCAGTGGTGACACTGTTCCATGGTACTAGCTCTAGAGTGTCATACATGTGACTTTTATTATTTTTCCTTTTACCAGTCTGTAAAATCTAATAGGTGTTTTGGGGTTTAGATGTTACCGTCATGTGGGTGCTTTCCCCCTTTCCTTCATTGTTAATGTTTTTCTGTTTGAGTGTACCTTAATCGGATTTTATAGAGCTGCTTGGGAAGATATGTTTGCTTTAATATGTAAGCAATAAGTTCCAATAAATCATGGCAGTTCTCTAGGCAAGTCCTTAAAGGTGGCTGCTACTTTTGCTGATAGGTGCAGGTAGACCTCAAAAGGGTTGCTTTGTTTGTAAATACTGTCTTCATTTAAAGGAATTATTTCAAAAATCAAAGCATCCGTGTTATTTAGAGGTTATAACTCTACAAAGTGAAGTCCTTAACTATTACTCTTTGGGAAACAATTGAGCGTATTGGACAAAGTTTAGCAATCCATAAAAGCTTTACAGCTTTCTAGACAGTAAGTCAGTTACCTAAACTACCTGAATTGCACTGTTGTTTATTTGCTATTTGTAGTTTGCCTTTTAAAAAGATTTTGATAGCTTTATTAGAAAATAGGCACAATGTTGTGTATGACAAGGGATAAACTATGCGCTATAACCAGGACATAAGTAATTTTCCCCAGAGTATTTTGTTTTTATTTATAAATCACTAATACCTTTGAAGAAATTCTGGAATGTTTTGGAAATGTCTGAAGTGAAAAACTAGAAGGAATTCAAAGGAGGTTTTTTTAATTGAAAGCTCAATGTCCCCTTTGATCAGAGAGGAGAGTATAATGTCAGTCCAGTCAGGTTAGAGTGTTAATACTGCTTTTAACCAATGGGCTTTCAACAGAAGTATTTTAGCCACAACAAGTTCAGTTTATCAGATCTCTGCATAAAGAGTTTTCCTAAAAATATTAGGAAATGCATGTCTTTAAAATAGTAATTAATTTCTTTTATTGCTCTTACATGTGTATCCTTAGTCAAGTATGAAAACTGGTTTTGGTTTCTCTCTTGCTTTTTTTTTGCCCCCTTCCTCCTCAAATCAGAGTAGAGCAAAATACTGGAATTCTGAAATTTCAACAATAACTATGGTTGTATTATTAATGGTTGTATTTAAAACAAACTCCATGGGGAACAGGTCCTCTACTTAGTTGTCCTGTTTTCCTACTGCTGGTACATCAGTGGCTGCACTGCATTTTACCCGCTGAAGCAGGAAAGCAAGTAATCGGCTTCATTGCTCATATTGGAAATCTCTCATTTTCTTTCTCGCATCCATTACAGAATTTGCTGAGGATCGAGAAGATCCATGTAATTATGAATTTTCTTCCTGTAGTCCTGAATCAACTCTTCTGGGTTTTGGTGCAAAACAGTGATGATGAAGTTGCAACAGCTGTGACCAGGTATCTGAATATTTTGTGTATGAGGAAAAGAATTCACTCTAGAGTGCAAATGTAGATGTTAGTCCAATTATAGCTGCTCTTACAAAGGCTATGACATTTAGACTTTTGTGGTGGGAATGCCTGCTTCCCACTTAACACAGGGCTCCGCAAATAATGCGTGGAAGAGCATGGTATCATGGGGCTGACTCTGATACCAGCCAGGAAACCATTGACCGTGGTGGACATGCCTCTGTACCCTGAGGCAATCGTAGGTAAAGGTCTCATCCTTAAGGAGCTAAGTGCTTCCTGACAAAGGTGAATATCAATTTTGGTTTACATTTGGGTTGGAGGATGTGGAGTTCAGCATAAGAAGAGCTTAGCATCTGGCAGCATCCAATGCAGCGTCAAACAACGAGGTCACACTGTTCTGGGGCATTTTTTAATTAGAGTGTGTCAGCAATAACTGGAGAGCAATGGAAGCATTTTCCAGTGAGCAGGCAAACAGCTGCAATGATTTGCTGAGTATCTCACCCCTCACATAATGAAATTGTCTTTATTGATGCTGTTAATCAGGGCAGCAGGAAAAAAATAATACTGAAGAGATTATTATTGGTCTGTGCAGGAGGGCAGAAAGTTGCACTGCATTTTCTTTTGGCCATAGTGATGTTTTTGTTGTACTTCTGCCAGTAGCTAAGCATGGGGACCACAATACAAGTAGTAGGGAAAAAATGACACCTGTCGTCAGCAACCCTGATAGGCTAATCTGCTGTCAGTACATTTTCTTTCCACAGATTGTTTTTCAGAATTAGTTCCTGAAAAAATATTAATTAGTTAAAGGAGCAAGGAAACAGAATTTGTCATCTTAGCCTTGGAAAGGTAGAGTTTCAATATCCTCTATCAAAGGATCATGGCACCTTGCAGGGCAAAGTCCAGTTTTACCACACCTAGACACTAGGATTAGAAGAAGCTTTGCTTGTAAACATTTGATTTTATCACTACATACTGTTTCCAAAGGGAGAGAGGCAGTCGGACCTTTGTTCAGGACCCCTTTGTGGCCCGCAAATCAACTGATGTTAAGGCTAGGTAGAGAGAATGAAGAATTGTGAACAAGGCTAGAATTTCAGTCATGGTTAACTGACTGGAAAAGAAATGCTATAGAAGAAACAGCTGTTTAAAAAATAGTTTTGATGATTAGATGGAAAAATGGAAGGATGTTGATGTTTTTTTTTTCATGCTTCAGATTTTGGCTATACACCCTCCTGGCCAAAAAAAAAAAAAAAGAAAAGAAGGATTCTCAGTGGTTTTCTTGTATGTGTGGTAGCCTTTGTGCTGGTAGAGTTGATGTCAGTGGGAATGTGCACGTCTGCTGTGTGTGCCATTCATTGATGTGTCCTATATAGACACACATTGTATTTTGTTCTGAATAGCTTGAAGCAGCTTGTATTGTACATATTAAAAGCAACAACAACAGAATGAGAGCATAGATTGGCTTATGTGTTGGGGAGAAAATATTATTCCTTTTATACTCTCTTATGGTTATTTACTTGTCTGGGGGCCCAGTCATGTCATCATTTCTCTGTCTCATCTTTGCCAGAACGCGTTTCAATTTCAAATCAGAATAAAGGCTGAAGGGTCGGAATGGGCACAACTGATTTTGTCATAGCTTTCCTGTTTTGCTGCAAGTGTTACTTCTCCTGCTAACAGCAAGACATTAAATACATTAAAAATACTGTCTTAAAGAATTACAAAGCTTTTGAATCCAATAAGAATTGGCAGAAAACTCTCAAATCATCAAGCTAATCAAAATAACTAATTGTATATGGACTGCAGTCAGGCATATTAATAATCCATTTTAGTCATACTGTTGTTATGCATACCCCTGAATTTGAGATACGGTTTGCGAATTTTTGACATTTGAGGACCATGAACTGTTTCCTCTCTGTTCTTTTAACATAAAAATAAGATTATAAAATTACAGATTCTTTTCTACATTAAGGATCCTGAAAAAATGAGATCCCAATAATCAAGAGGAAATCTCATGGTTAAATTGAAGAAGGCTTCTTGCTCAGACTTGTGTTTTCTCTAACAGAATGATCTCAAACAAAGATGACCCAGGTAGAAATTGAAGAGAAATCTTTGCTGAAGCACTTGATCTCAGATAGTGCCATCTCTCCTGTTAGGAGAAGCTCAGGTTGTGAGAGTGGGTGCTGGCACGACCCACGCAATTTTCTTCCATGTTGTGGGTCACCAAGCTGATCTGCAGGAACTTGAAGCATCTTTGGTTGCACAGAGCGTCCAGCCTCTCCCTGTTGCGCCGTGACAAGAGAGTGCTGTGCCCAGCCGGCTGTTCCCGAGTCCTCGGGCACTCAGGCTGGGGCTGAGTCCCGGGCTGTGGGCAGACAGTGCAGGTGAGGGGTGTGCTGGGGCTTGAGCATAGGCTTGTGTAGGTCTTTTGTTAGCAGCGCCGTCATAAGCAAAGTGTCGTAGCTTTGCAGAATTACCAAGATCTGAGAGGACCTGACAAGCAGCATTCCCAGACAAAAAGGCTCTTGACTCTGTTTCTTTGACATACTCTGATTTTCCCTATTCCTAATCATCCAAGGTCTAGATCATCATAAGCTTTGGATAGTTAATAGTTTGCTTTAGTTGTAATGTCAGTACAGTTATAATAATTAAAACTAGGTGAATTTTGTTAGACGAATGCATGTGTAGCAGCACAATCCATGCAAGTGAAGGGCCGAAGGAGTGACTGTTTTTTCCCAGTGGGACAGTGTCTGCACACCCCATTCATCATTTGGAACACATCCCTCATGATTTGTTTTAAATGAGGTTACAACAACATAACAATGTGATGCATCAGATAGACTTAGTCTGCCTCATGACAAAAAAACAGCTCTTTTTTTTTCTTTCTATCTTGCAGAGTTCTTACTAACATTGTTGCTAAGTGCCATGAAGAACAGCTAGACAACTGCATCAATTCTTACGTGACGGTATGATTGCTGTTACACTGTTAACTATTTTACGTGGGGAGTTTTGGGTTTTGTGGGGTTTTTTTCCTGTTTACTCTTAGTTGTACTTGCTTGTAGCTTTCTCTGCGTTTGCGTCATAGCTTTCTGCCACTAGTAGACTGGGTGACTAGGAAACTAATGTTAAGATTTGGAAAAGGCTGAGTCAATTCTCCTTCTCTGCCCTAAGTTTCTTACGTCACCTTGAACAAATTACACTGCCTCTCTGTGTTTAAAGGTATCCTGTGGAGCAGGGACGCTCCGTGGAGTGTGCTTCACCAAACTCGACTGCTCGCAAACTGACTCCGTTGAGGACCACACAGGGCTGCTCATGTTTCCTCTGCATGGTGCAGCCTTCTTTTCATAGGGCACCAAGCTGAGCAAGCACAGGAGGAGGAAGCTGCAGTGCACTCTTAAAGGGTGCTGGAATGTGGAAGGGACAACTCCCCGTAGTCAGCTGATGACTAAAGCCTACATTTCAGAAGCAAGACCTAGTGCAGATGCACTTCCACTGAGCTTCTAGGCGCGTAGGCTTAGCGCCAGTCTGTGAAATAGTGTGAAACTGAGAATTTCCCACCTTGCAGGGTTTGAGGGGAGGGAAGGGGGAGATAAATACGTGAAAGATCATGAAACTTCAGCTAGATAGATACCAGTGAGAGACATTTAAAGTAGTTTGCTCGCAGTTTGCATCATTCCTCTTGACTGTGATGAGATTTATCACTTCAAAATACCTGGCCATCTGTATTATACATGTACAGGGTTGCCCTTATTGTAGTTGAAAAGGATCCACAACTGGTACATTTTGTGGAAGGGTTACTTCGGGCTGCTCTTCATGGTTGCAAGATGGCTGCATGTTTCTTAGGAAGCTATAGCTTGTTAATTAAGCTTTTGATTATTTTCTTAAGGCATGGTTTTAGTTTCAAGATCCTGTGTCTTTGCTGTGCTATTGTACATAAGTTCTTTTCTCATCTGTGGAGTTCAGATTCTTGTAACTATTCCCTGTTTACTCAGCTTTTTTCATCCATTATTGTTTTGAAGAAGAGGATATATATAGAATATATACGGATATGTTCTGTGTATGGAGTTTGGTTATGGGCAAGCTGTGGTATTACTTAAAAAGCCAAAGGAGTGGCCTCTTTAGAGATGATCTCCTCGTTATCTGTATCAATTGAATATCCATTAAATGAGTATGAATAATGCTATTGGCCAGCAAGTGTCTCATCAATGGTGTATTTGTGTAACAGCTTTATAAGCTGAGAATTTTGTGAAGAAGCATGTTTTTAAGTAGATGGGGGTTGGAACCAGATGATCTTTAAGGACCCTTCCAAACCTTAACATTCTATGATTCCATATTCTATGATTCTAAGAAGTAGAAGCAACTGTTACTGGCATGGACAGAGGAAATAATAGACAAATGAATTTTATTTAAGGGTGTTATTTTCCCCCCCTTCACTTGCCTTTCTTCTTTTCTCTACCTTTTAATTGTGGGGGAGAGGGCTGGAGAATTTTGTTCTAGTCTTAATAGATGAATCAATAATGAGTAAGTTGTAATATCTTTGAGCGTTTATTAACTTATCTGTGTATTTCAAGTAGCAACATAGAGGAGAATTGCAGGTTGTTAGAAGAATTAAAGTAGCTATTGCCATCACTTTGTCTCTTGGCCTGCTCTGGTTCAGTGGTGACAGAACTAATGGAGGTCATGATAGCAGTGAGAGATCCCCCACGGTCGTGGAAAGAAGCTAGGAGTGACAAACGTCTGTATGGGCTCCTGGCTGTAATGATATTCTCATACGCTCCGCAACAAGTAGTCTTCATGACTTACATTTCATTTGTGACAGAAGTTTTGCAGGGTTTTTTGTTTTCTTTAACTTTAGGAATAAAGTGAAAACAAACACATTCCTGATGAACTAAAAACTTTAGTGTGTTCATGGGTAGAATAGTGAAAATATGGTAGGAGTTACGTTCCTAAATGGGAAAACTGTTTTAATTTCAGTTTTGACAACTGTTGGTTGATATTTCCATGATTTGGATTAGATCATGAAAGTATGTGTTTACAGGTGACGCATCTCAACATCTTAGTCATTAAGTTTTAGTCTCAAGTACTCTGATTTAAGCACAGAGCAATTCTGCTGAGGTCTAGCAGCGCTGTTCAGGCTCCAAAACAAATAACCTACGTAACATTTAAATGTAGTTCATTAAATGGATATTAACACCTTTTACTCAATAACTTTTCAAAATTGCAATAGACACCTGTAGTGGCTAAATATCTTTGAAATAACAGGTGGTTATTAGGCCACACCAAAAGTCTGTTTAGCCCGTTTTCCCATTTCCAGCAGCAGTCAAAAGCCAATAACTGTTAATCTCTTTTATTCATCTGTAAGGAAATGAATACCTACTTTAGAAATACTGGTTTGGGAGTAAGTAAGTTGAGAATTGTGAGTCACTCAGATACAATAATAATGCAAAATTACACTGACTTAAATGACTGGACCCAGAAGTGTCAAACTGCACAGGGAGAAGATTATGACATCTGCTCTGGAAACAAGGCTGAATACTAATAAGATATTTTCAAGTGATATTCCTTTCTTTTACCTACCTGGTTGAATTGAAAAGGTATTTCATCCCAACTGATGCACTGGCAGAGGTCTTGCTTTAGGGAAGGAGTAATGGATTCCAGTACCAAATTATTAGCTTAAAATGTTGAATAAAACTCATACTAGATTTATGAGTTCTGAGCAACTTGGTAGATAAATTGCTGTCTCGAGGGCTTGATTTCTAAAAGGGGTATAGTTTTCTGCTTCTGTCAGCTGCAGTGGGTGCTCTACAGCTTTCAGGATGAGGAGTTGTTACCAGCTCTGACTAGGTGTTGGCACTGGAAGAAAGGATCAAATGAAAGGTGGCCCTCAGTAGGTGGGTGAAAAACCCTCCATACTGCCTCTTCTTGCTTACTCTTTTTTTCCCCTGGTGAAATGCCTTGAAAGGCAGTTTAGAGGTGTCAGGATCCTATGCCCTGTTGAAAAAATAAACCGTAGCACTGATTTTAAGCAGAAATTCTTCCCGGTTCACATTAAGATGAAATCAACAGGAAGTTATGTTTAAAACTGGGATTTTGCAGGGGAGCAGTGTTGTGCAGTTACTGCTAGGGGAAATGGACTTTTTGTGAATGTATTGTTCAGTCAAGATATTTTGGTGGCAAAGATTGTCAGCTGTTAGTTGTGTATAAATAATTTATCTTCTGCTGAGGTTTTTCATATTTGTTTTAATGTACATTTTGATAATTTTTTTTTTTTCTTCTTCAGTATGTGTTCAGGACCAAATCATTTGAAGAAAGGACTGTTCATGAGGAGCTGGCCAAGAATATGACTGGCCTTCTGAAGTTAAATGAACAAGTAACAGTGAAACAGGTTTTAAAGGTGAACGATAGCTTGAATTAGCACATTTGTAGTTTTACTACTCGTTTTCTGCCTGGAACTAACTTGTCTCATCTCTTGCTCTTCTCCTTTTTCCCTGTATGACCTTTGCATGAATCGAATTCTGCAGGGATTCAACAGAACAGACTTACCAGACTTGCTGATTTCTCAGCATAACACATTTCTCAGAATGCCATGGTTTCCATAATAAAATTCCTTCTGTCTGTTACAGCTCAGTCTCAGTTGGAAACCTAATTCTATGCAATATGATGTAAGCAATTACTTTTAGGATACTTTGTTTTAATTTTTGAGAGGTGCAGGGAGAATATTCATCTGTAGGTAGGACATTTATATCTGATTTCAGCTGCCTTTGATTGGCAATGACCAAAATGATATTGATTTAGGTTTCCTGAGGTTTCTCATGTCAAACCAGGTCTAAGAAATTCATACATGTGCAAGCCCTACCACTGAGCCGGTCAGTTATGGTATAAGAGCTCGCCAGTCCATCTCAGGAGTTCCCAGTGGCAAAAAGTATTTCAGCTGTTTAAAGTGAACCAGTCCTATTTCCTGTGCTGAGCCATTGGAATAACAAAAATAGGCAGAAAAAAGCAGAAAAGCTGGCCTGCAGGAAACCTGTGCCTTGCAAAAGTACAAAAGTACTTGTGGTTGAGTTTGTTGTGGGGTGGTGGTTTGGGGTTTTTTTTTTTTCAATTTGTAAGCTTTTTGATTGTATTTGTTTCACATACCTCCTGAGATATGTGAGGATACAGATATTAATCTGTATCCTACCTGTTCATTATTACAAACAGTGTTTGAAGAATCACTGTTTATCTTTTAATCAAGTACCATCTTATTCTCAACCAAATTACCAGTCTGCTGGAACTAGCAAAGCAGTTTATTCTCAGCCTCTGTTCTCTGAGGTTCTCTGCATCGCGCGTTTCTGCTGGTTACCTGCAAACAAAAAATGAAGACAGGGCTCAGCCGGACCGGAGGGATTGTAGGAGTGGTGTTTGTGGGCTCCTTGTTGCACTCAGCCACAGTGATAAGGTGCCTGAGATGGCTTCAGCTCTCTCGAGGACATGATCCAATATTACTCAAATACATGGCACTTAAGCTCTTTAATGTATTTGTCACACAGAGTTTATCAATGTGCTTTACTGAGAAATGCAATCCATCTATAAGCAATGGTAATGCATCGTAAAGAAATTATCAGATAATTTTTCTTAACCTCTTTTTTTCCTTCTTTGAACAGCATTCATGGTTCTTCTTTGCAATTATCTTAAAATCAGTGGCGCAGCACTTGGTTGATACAAACAAAACAAAGGTAAGCGTATACGTGATCTCAACTCAGTAGGTAGTCAGTCTCTTAGGGAAAATATAAAATGTGGAATCCTGGGAAATACAAATACCTGGACTTTTCTTCTTGACTGCTGAAAAGAAGAAATACTGTTATAACTTGTAAAATATTGGGTTTACCAAATGTTTTAATGTATAAAACATATTAGCTGCTAGGCTCAAACTTACTCTTGCTGGCACAGAACTGGTGGGCCAAAAATACAGTTGCGTCAGCTTTGGAATGGGTGGCTTTGAATGGAACGAGAATTCTCTAATTTCTGCTAGTTACCCAACAGGTGATTATGCCAGACAGCAAATAAATGGTCTAGAAATTCTGTTTTGCTTTGAGAAAACCTTACATAGCTGGAGATCAGTGCTTTGACCTGTTTTCTGTCTGATTATCAAAGATGCTTTTAGTATACTTGTGCTGGAATCTGAGGATAAGGTTTCCCACTTTCCTATGGACCAGATTCTTGCTATTGGGCGTTATGCTTAGAATAGATACATAGAACTCTAGGAATATTTTTCTTCTGTGTTGAATGACCTGTGGTTTTTTGTCTTTATTTTTGGCCTGAAAGTATTTTCAGGTTTAATGTGCAACATCGTACACTTTCAAGTGATGATCTATTCCCTGCTTAGGTTTCTCGAACTAAGAGGTTTCCAGAATCATTTCAAACTGAGCTGGATACACTTGTGATGGTCTTAGCAGACCATGTTATTTGGAAGTACAAAGATGCTCTTGAAGAAACCAGGAATGCAAACTACAGCACTGCCAAATTTCTCAAGGTGAGATGTTCTGTCATTACAGAATATGCACTTATTTGCCCATACTTAATGAAAACTTGAGACTATTCTAGTCTAGTCAAAGGGAAAGAAAGCAATTCTGAGTGAATGATGGCTCAATTTCGAAGTTTCGTGTTTACCTATAGTTCAGTTTTTCTGTGCCCTTGGGTCTTTGAGAATGCAAAAGCTTTATCTAAGTCTGCTTTAAAGCAATTCTGATTCATTTATACCTGTTCTCTAAAACAGCCCAAGTTTTCAAATTTTGCAGATTCTTACGTTACATTCAAATGGATAAAAATGTTTGGTAGGGAGTGAAACTGTGGTTACAGTTGAGCTGGTATTTTTTCTTTAAATAGTATAGCTCTGAATGACTGTGGGTGCATCAGTATTTCCTATTCACAACCAGAGTGGGCAGCTTTTACAAACCAGAATAAGCAAATTGCAAGTATTACGTGAAATACTGTAACCTACCTTTTTAACTCCGTAATGCCCTTTCATTTACCAAATACAAGAAAATACATATATGCTTTGGAAAAGTCACTAAAAGGAGTTGCGTTTTATGGTTTTGTCCTAATATTTCTCAATCATTTTTATCTTCCCAGCACTGAATTAGCTGTGCAGCATGGGAAAATTGCCATTCAATAAGTTGTGTGGCCAGATACTTAATCTAGCTTTAAACTGGACACACATACACACACCCCCTTTCCATTAATGGAATGATGTACATTAATAATGTACAGAACATTGTGTATAGTACACACTGAAACCCAGGCTCAAACTTTTTATGACAAATTGAAGCACAGCATTAGGAGAGAGCAGTGTTCTTGGGAGGTCATAAGGAAAACAACTACAAACTGAAGGTGGATTTTTCTCCTTTCATATATAGGTGAAATAAATGATAAACTTACTGTCGACTGTGTTGTCCTCTGTTGCCGCTACCATATGGAAATCCCAGTTGCTGTTTATACTGACACTGAGCTATATCTGTCCATAGTGTTACATCATTTGGAAGACAGTGCTGGTTGGAGGCAGGAGCATGGATGGAGGGGCTTAGTCAGTAGTTGTGTGGTGTGGCACCTGTGGAGGTGTTGCAGATTTGCTTGCTGTTTTTGTGTGTTACTCAGCCAAACTGGGAAGACAGTAATGTTGCGTTATATGATACGGCATATGGCTCTGATTTAATTTCTTTTCAAGTCTAGTCTGCCAGAAAGAATTACATAGCTTAGAGATCATACAGCTTTCTCCAGGCTGGGATTGCAGCAGAGTTGTTTGAATGATGTGTGGCAGAAGGCTCGGGGCTTTGTTACTTTTACAGAGTTCAGGAACACCAGAGAAGGGGGGAATTCAAGATTACATTCTCTATCTGGTAGGCTGACTCTGCAAGAAAATAATGTCAGTAAGTGTAGCACCAAGGCCCTCAAAAACCTTTAGACCTGCTGGCTATTTAGCCTCATCGCTCAGCAAGATTAGTGTTCTCATCGTAAAGTAATGTAGTGGTATATATTCTCCCAGAAGGGTAGTGTAGCTCATAGACAGCGAGTTTTGTTGGCTGGGTTGATTCCTCAAGCGTCATTGCTGTGTCACTGAAGGAGATATTGAGGTCCACCCCCATCACGTACCACCCCTAGTGACCGAGTGCTGCAGTGCATGAATGACTTTCATTAGATAAGCTTTCTCCTAGTGCACTGTACTCTGTGCTAGTTATTTTAGACTGTAGACACAGTGAAAATGAAACGTGTGATCAATTTATTATTACTGAAAATAAATTATAAATCAAGCCAAATTCACCAGTTTCCTGGTTTTCCTTACCCTGCTGTAAGACTAACTTCACTTGTGCAAACAATTCCAGTTTATAACTGACGCAAGGCAAACAGCTAGGTAAGTGAGGCTGTGTACTGCTTTTGGGGCTATAAAATCATAATTCTTTTTTCCCCCCTTTCTTAGCGCTGTTTTACATTTATGGATCGTGGATTTGTGTTCAAGATGGTCAACAATTATATAAGTATGTTTGGAACAGGAGATAGCAAGGTATAGTATTGATTTTTTTGTTGTTTTTGTTTTTTTTCCTAGGCGACTTGCTAGTAGAATATTGTTATGTTGAAACTTTTTATGATCTATTCCATGGCTTCACCATGCTCATAACTGGAGTCAGTGAAAACATTTACTGTGATTGTGTATTAAAATCTCTTGGTTTTGAGCCATCTGTCCCCTTTTCTGGAAGTAGCCGTGTCCAAACAGCTACTTACTGAGCCCTGTGAGAGCAGGCTCTGCAAGGACTGCTTAGACCAAAGCATGCAAAAGGCTGACCAGTCAGAAATTCTTTGAATTTAAGCTTTGATTCTTGGAGAGTACACTTGTCATTTGGTCTATAAATATCAGCAACAATTGGCAGTAGTTTTCTTGGAGGAGATTAAAGTAAGAGCATATGAACTCCATTTACCAGTTTACCATTTATCAGTTTACCATTGTGTAAACTCAAGTGAGAATGTAACGATATCAGTTGCTTTGAGTGAATGGTAAGCTCTTACCTCATTGATGATGCAAGAAGGCTAGTCTGCTCCAAATTAGTTTGTACTTGCCATGAGGAAAATTCTCTGCAGCTTAAATTTCTTCTATAATACCTACAATAATCAGTAATGTAGTTTGAACAATAAATTTCAAACTACAAGAGGTCCCCAAGTTATTCAGCTTGGCTCCTTTACTCTTCATCCATCAGGATGAGTCACAGGCTTTTTCTCTTCCACAGCTGGATTTCTGAGCTATCATACCAGAGCATGTAAGGTGATAGATAACAGAACGTATTCAAGATATACTCATCTTTCCCAAAAAAGCTTACGGAAATTTTGTCCATTAACTTTTTATATTTTTTTTTAGTGGTGATCTGGGCATTTGTACATAACGAGTGAGATTTACTCCAGGTCTGTTTTGGTTTTTGCTGAAACCGACTTCATGCTGCACTCAGATCTTTCACCTGATCTCTGGAAGAGATGCAGAATGGAGTCTCTCGATATTAATGTCATAGCCTGAAGTCTATAATTCTGTAAATAACATTATGTAATCTGAAAATTGTTTCCCCATGTCAAACTTCCCTGAATACATTCAACCACAGTTAAAGAGATATTTAATTTAAAAAGCTAATTAATGGCCAGTGGAAAAGACTGAGATTAGTCAGCGTGCAGAGCAGAACTTAGCACCTCCTTGGCAGCAAGTGCATGCGCATTGCCAGCCACCCAGCTTCCCCCCAGAGCCATCTGTCAGGACATGTGGAAGCAGAATCACTGTGGATCTGAGACAGATGTGCCACTGGAACGGGCTTTGTGGCACTTGGAAGCAATAGCCACAAAATAAAACCAGAGACTTCTGACCTCAAGAGAAGCCTTGCATTGTTTTCCTTTTCAATCAGATGCCTAAGCAAGAGTCAGTCATTAAAACATATTTTGGGATTTCTTTCTGTGTGTCTCTTGCTTCTTTAACTGGGTTGTTTATGTATCAGAAAGATTATACTACAATCTAACTGCTTTTTTCAGAAAATTCAATAGAGTATATTGCTCCTTGAATAAATAGTGTATGGGTATATCGATATATAACATTGCGGTCTGAATTTACTTCAATTGTGAATCACAGAAGCATAGAATGGTAAGGGTTGGAAGGGACCTTAAAGATCATCTGGTTCCAACCCCCCTGCCATGAGCAGGGACATCTTCACCCAGACCAGATTGTTCAGAGCTCCATCCAACCTGGCCTTGAACACTTCCAGGGAGGGGGCATCCACAGCTTCTCTGGGCAACCTGTTCCTGTGCCTCACTACCCTCATGGTGCAGAATTTCTTTCTAATATCTAATCCAAATCTGCCCTCTTTTAGTTTAGAGCTCTTCCGCCTTGTCCTATCACTAAACTCCCTTGTGAAAAGTCCCTCTCCATCCTTCCTGTAATTTCTATTCCACAGAAATATCACTCACAGTATTCCATATTTTGACATGTAAACTTCATTTTGAGAAGTATTTATTTATTCACAAGTTTAATACCTCATTAGAACTCAATTCATTGTTATGTTCCCTCAAAATGCCATAGTTCCACTTGGGTAACATATTTCAAGTGCTTCATTTCTTTATTTGCCATTAGACCCTGAATTGTGTGTCCAGCTGTATTCCTGTTTAGGTACTACGGTGCAATAAAACATTTCAGGGAAAAATTCCCCACCATCCTCCACTCAGTAGACTGTGAAAAGTACAAGTTCCACCTGTCCTAGCCTGAGGATGACAACAGAAATGCTACAGATTGTCAGGGACTGGCAGACTTAAACTCAGGGCAAGTTTAAGACCTTTACAGGCCCTTTTTAATGCTAGGGCAAATGTTTGACCTGCGTCGATACAGTGTCGTATTGGTAGTGCTGAATGACTGCTTTCTGCGACTTGGAACAGTGAGCTGAAAAGATGGAAAGAGAAAATGGAAATAAAAAGTTATTACTGGTTGTCATTTATTATCTTTATATCTCAGTGGCACGTCATTATAGTGGGAATGAGAAGTTCTTGAGATAGTTGCAAAGCTCCACTCAAGATCGTGGATGGCTTCTTGGAAGGGAGATATCAAGCAATACCAATAGTACATAATACCAAAATCCCTGGGAGCTGCAACTTACTGGCATCAGTAGAGGAAATTTTCACCATTATCAATAAGTTTTGGACCTGGCCTCTGTGGCTGAAACTTTTTATTTGGTTGACCAGAAAAAAAAAAAAGAAAGAGAGAAGGCAGGCATAGTAATTATGATGGTCGCAAATTTATGTGAACTGGAGAAGATACCACTGTGATTGTATGCTATAGTACATACCGTCAGAAGACCCAGTGTAGCTTTAAACATGCCTTAGATATTGAGTTTGAATCAAACTTACATTTATCAGTGCATCTTCAATGACAAATCATAGTTGAGGAATCCAGTAAACCTTGTTCAACTGTGACAAGTTCCTTTGATAACAGAGAAGAAAACCAAATGTTTATTATTTGTGCAGCTTGGCATAACAAGCCATAAGGTTTTACTGTTGGTGTGAATATGCGTTTTGAGGTAGAGATAAAGAGTAGTGCAGCTCTGTCATACCATTTCTCCTGTTCTAATGTGAACTGAGCCATTGCTGCTTGTGATTTTCAGACTTTACATCAGTTCAAATTTGATTTTCTCCAAGAAGTCTGTCACCATGAGCACTTTATCCCTCTGTGCCTGCCTATACGATCTTCAAACATTCCTGGTAAGGCGTCACCCCAAAAGAATTTCTGTACAACAGCAAATTATCAGGAGGTTCAAAGAGCAGCTAATGATTAACTGAAGTATCATGTCTGCACATCAGGCATGAAAGGCCCAAATGGCTTTTCAGGTGTGGTACATAAGCAGCATGATAAAAATAACATCGTTTCAGTGTGGTGTAAATATGTGCAACCCCTGACAGCCTAGTTAGGAGGTGGGAGGTGACTTTCACTGGAAATTTTGAGGTGAATGAACTGGACTATTTATGAGGACTAATTACTAAGCTGCAGTAGCCTTGGGAGTTGATGAGCTAGGGAGGAGGTTGAACAGGTACAGCAGGAAGGGCTGGGGCGGTGATAAGAACGTTGTGAAACTGCTAGGTGGGAAAGGGTTTCCTGCTGCTGCGGGGAGCATGACTTGTCCCTGTGGCAGCCCCTGTTTTGTAGGGAAGATCTGAACTGGGCAGGCAGTGGGAGTTTGGACACATCCATCTCACAGATAACAGGCTGTTGGTACTCTTGCCTCCCAAGTATCTCTGGGACTGGTAGGCGAGTCCCACAGAATAGCCCTTTCCTCCCAAGTTCTTGGCCTCTGGCAAGCCTGACCTTTACATTGTCACCACATATTGCAGTGTTTTACCTGGAGCAGTGAGGCATGGCAGGCCCATGTCAGGATCTGTTAGTAATACCTCCTGAGCTGCTTCTCAAGGCAGGAGATGCTGTGTGTAACCCCTGTTTTGCAGAGAAGCGTGAACAGGCTTTTGTCTATGCTCAGCCACCCTGCCTATGCCCAAAGCCCTGCTGCGCGTTCCATCTCCTGCATTGAAATCTGCTATTTCAAACCTGACTTTGTGGCCAACACCCAGTATTAGGTATTTTTCCTCTTAGTTTCAAAGGCACTGGGATTTCAGCCCGGGACAGAATTCCCAGTTCTGACAGTTCTGTGGCCTCAGGGAAATTCACTTGAAATGTGGTCCTTTAAGTTGCTGAGAGTGGAAGGTGTCTTCCACTGAAGGCATCATCTCTCAAACTATGGGCCCTCGTCTCCTTTTTGCTTCAGTTTTCACAACCAAAAAGTGTGTTCAGTTCTGACACTCAAAGCTTTCTTTAACAGTAGAAACTGTTTCATTCAAATTTGAGTCAAACAAAAAAAAAAGAGATACAAAACAATTATATTTTTACACTTAATAAGTAAAATAATATGCATGATTTTTGCCTATTTTTGTTTTCTATTCATGAAAAATGAAGACCCTGTGACACCTTCAGAATCAACACAGGAATATCGAACATCAGGTATGAACAAAATGACTGCATAAGGAGGAAACAGAATTGTGCATCAAGAGCTTCAAGATTTACTTTGACAGCTGCCGCTGAACTGTGGCAGACTTAGGCAAAAATTATTTACCATTTTCAAAAATTGGGTTAGTCTGGATCTCTCTGTATTTTAGAACTCTTCTAGATAGAATATGGGAGCAACAGTGCCTCTGTGCCTCAAAGTGAATAGTTTTATTGTCTGCAAAACATTTGAGATTCTTATACAGGTATGTGTATATCAATTGTCTTTCATTATTAAATTGGAAAACCTGCATGATTTCAAGAATATTAATATTAGATTAATTCATTCTAATAATTGAGGGAGCAGAATTGGACAGATCAGGAAATCAAGTTTTAACAGTGGATTAAATCAATAAAAGTTACTGAAAATTTGGAAAATGCGGGAGGGTTTTTTAATGCAACCTATGTATTAATTTAAGCATTCTTGTCCATTCTGTTCCAAGATATTCCAGAGTACACATTGACCAATGAGTTTTGCCGTAAACATTTCTTAATTGGAATATTGCTGCGGGAGGTTGGTTTTGCCTTGCAAGAGGACCAGGATATTAGGCACTTAGCTTTGGCTGTGCTTAAGAACTTAATGGCAAAGCATTCATTTGATGATCGATACGCAGAGCCGGTAAAGAAACTGTTTGTTCTTTTTCATTTGCTTGTTTGTACAGTAGTTAAATGTGATTGAAACTTCCTTAGCCATCAGCATATACGCTAATTAGCTTCTTCAGGATTATGTTGTCTCTTCTATTTTTTTAGGCAAAACAGGCACAAATAGCAAACCTGTACATGCCACTCTATGGAATGCTTTTGGACAATATGCCGAGGATTTACATGAAGGATATGTTCCTTTTCAATATCAATACTTCCAATCAGGTAATTCATGTGATTTTTCCGAACACTGAAATGATCAAATTGAGGTCTGACCCAGTCACTCTGGTGGGATGAGGTCCAAGTTTATGCTGGTCATGAATTAATTAATGAAACACAGTTCTGAGAAATGCTGATTTGTTTGCACCCATAATGTTTCATTTGGAAGGTCTCGATTTGCATAGCACCTGCAGGGCTCCGGGAGTCTGTACTGGAATGGTACAGGCTGTGGGTCTGGAACAGACCCTGGACACTGGCTGTCCCAGGGCTGGAAACTCAGAGGTTTGCAGCCCCAGCCACTCCGTCCGGTACCTCTGCCCTGGTGCCACAGGCTGGGGCTGAGGACCCTGTGCTCAGGCAGGTCCCTCGGCAGGTGGCCGGGAGACATTGTTATAAAGAAAACCCCCATCGCCCACAGATTCTTTGCAGGGTACATCATGGACCCACAAGCAGTTTCACTGGCACAACAGAGGGATGATGAACTATACCAGGAGGCAGAGGGAATGTGTATAAGTAGCGAAAGGAGGGAAGGGGTACAGAAACATCCTAAAAGCTTTACAACCACGGAAAATGTCTGTTTAAACTGCGCATGCAAAAGAGCGTGTTTGTTTATTTCTTAAATGATTAGATGTGTTATAATCATAGCCCTGCTCTAAAGCTAGAAACGGATACCTGCAGAGGGGTGGCGTCTTTCAGTCCTAGCAAAGCAGCCTATTTCGTCTGGTCATTGCTAACAGCAGTTGATACTCCTTGCCCAATTAAGATGTAAACACAGTTAGACTTATCTGTCCTTTACAACTATGGGAGGATTTTGTATTGCAAGTAACTATTTGATGTGTTATAGTAAACCTTGATCTTTTAAGGCTGTCAACGTCTAAACAGCTGAAAGTAGGTTTCCAAGGTCAGTGTCTAAGAAAAGCTGATCGGATGTGCTGTCACCATGAAAGTTGTGAGTCATAACATTTATAGGAGTTTGTTTTGTTTATTTCAAAATACAGGGATCTAGGGATGACTTGAGCACAGCCGGAGGATTTCAGAGCCAGACAGCAATGAAGCATGCGAACTCTGTGGACACGTCCTTTTCCAAAGACGTTCTGAACTCCATAGCAGGTATAAATGACCGATTGATCACGTGCGCAGGCAGATGTCTGCGTGTCTCAATCCATCGTGCTTTCTGCTTAGTATTCACAGAGGATATCATTCATCCATTTTATACAATATTCAGAGAAACATGGTATGCAATGTTTCTCTTCTCTTTGGGTATTTTTGGATTGGTTTTTATTTCTCTTGTGAAGCGGCTCTTCTTCCACTGCTTCACTTACTCTCCTGCTTTGGAATGATGCCAGTATTCAGGCTCTCACAAATCCCTGTGCCCGAGTTCATACTTGCAGTTTCTGCCTGACTTAAGAATAATTCCAAGGTTTCTCCTGAAAACTCCTGAAGTCTGTTGGAGGCAAGTATTCTTAGTTTTTCCAGACTTAATGGAAGGGTAGAAATACAACTTATTCGTTCACTTCCTCCAAACCTCATTTCAAAATTCAGGGAAGTGCATGGGCATCTTTCCACTGATTTTTATGGCTTTAGGTCAGACCTTACAGAATGCAACAGGCCATTTTAATGCCATGAATAACAGTAAACTGAATCATTTTACGTCAACTTGTTGCATGTTTTCAGTATTAAACATACTCATCAATAGCTTTGCTATTGGAAGTTCAAAGCACTGGTGTCCATCCAGCATGTGACACATTTTAAGTTTTCCATTTTTCTTGTTAGTTTTTGTATCCATAAATGTTTTAGTTTAGCATGTTTGCTATGACTTTCATTTACAGCCTTTTCATCAATAGCTATCTCTGCAGCAAACCATGCTGACTCCAGAGCTTCCTTAGCAAGTCTTGAATCTAACCCAAGTACCAATGAAAAAAACAGTGAGCGAACTGACACGTGTGAAAAGGTACATGTGCAAATGTTGAAAACTGTTACTAGAGGTGGAAACTTATCACTATACTTAACGAGGCCCTTTGCTGTCAATTCAACAGATCATGAGACCTCTGTCTTTGATTGGATCAACTCTGCGTTTTGACAAGTTGGATCAAGCTGAAACTCGAAGCCTTCTTATGTGTTTCCTTCACATTATGAAAACCATTTCTGAAGGTAAGAAAATGTGCACTCACTGCCTAATTTACATTGTAGTAAAAAATTGTGAATGCTGAATCCAAACAAACAGTAAATTAGAATAATTACCAGTGTATTTTACAGGCTTTGGGTCAAGTTTAATTCCCTGTGACAGATATATGATATACTTTAATATCTCCCTTTAGATGCACTGATTTCCTACTGGTTGCGAGCACCATTCTCAGAAATAACAGACTTTTTCAGCATTTTAGAGTAAGTTCATTGTATATTTGGTTGATTTTATGTTAAATGATGATGGTCTAAAGTGACTGCAAGTAATTTCTCTTTGGGTTTGTCCACCTTGTGGAATAGGCAGAGGTAGCTCTTGTGTCTCAGATCTTTGACACTGGAGAAAGGGAACAAAGATGTGGGAAGTGATGCCACGTCTTGTGCATCCCTAGGCTGGCAACTGCTGCATCACATTCTGTTTGCTTACTAGGAGGTGCACATGCCACAGGTCTCTTCAGAGTACTAAGATTCAGTATTTTTTTCATAATTAGGAAGCCATTAATAGACGTAAAGTGTGTTGTTTTATCTTTCAGGGTTTGTCTGCAAAATTTCAGATATCTAGGAAAACGCAACATTGTAAGGTAATTCTGTAGTTATAGACTGTGTGTTACAGTGTTTAAATATTACTGCATTACATTAAGCCTAAATGAGGTTAATAGTGTATCAGTTTTCTCCTGAAAGCGTGTGACATGCTGAAGCTGTTGTATAGTTCATTTTTTCTTTTATGCAAAGAATGTTATCATGATGATCTGAACACCTGAGTACATACCTGGTGTAAAAGATGAATTGCATGTGATGATAACCACTATGGCATTTATAACCCATAACACGGGGCCATTCTCAACCATATTTCTGTGCATATGCCAAACAAAGGAATTTGAATACTGTATTTTCCATCCATATAATGGAAAGAATGGTTTTAATGGACATAGATAAATGTTCCACAGAAAAAAAAAAAATAAATAATCTTCTGTCTTTACCTACTTTCTGAAAAAACATGAGATCATGTTCCAGCTGTGAGATGCATACTTTGTCTCAGCTGATGTTTCATTTAATGCTACCACTGTCAACTTGTCTATATGCCATACTGTGGAAAAAAGAAGGGTCACCAGCTGAACCTGTTCATGCGCCATGACAGGTTTTGTCTGGCCTCTATTTATTCTTCAGAGGCATGGCAAAATCAACATCACATTCCATAACGGATTAACAGTTATTTTCTCTTAACAGGAAAATTGCTGCTGCTTTTAAGTTTGTTCAGGCCACTCAGAATAATGGAACCCTTAAAGGTTCAAACTCCTCTGGCCAGGCGTCGGGTCTGCTCTCGCAATGGTAATGACATGCTGTATTGTTAACTCCTGTAAAACCACAATCTTTGTTGTCATCCTCCTGCCCTCGTACACTGTCACAGCATTGACCAAAAAGAAGTTGACGCTGACACAACATGTAACACATTTCAGAGCCTCCAAAGCCATAAACTGTAAAAGAATTGAGTCCCTTTAACTTCAGTTTGATTTATAAACTGCTGTTTAAAATGTTGAGAAGAATCCTTAGTTACTATCAATGTTGTTAAGTATTGCAGAAACAGTAGCTGTTGCTTTCAGCTCAGATCCCTATCTGAAAGATAATCCACAATTTTTCCTAACCTGAAGGAATTCATAGGTCTGCAATCTTATGTCTTTATGGAATCTTGCTACTTTAGGGGTAAATATCTATGGATACACTCACAGTACTGGGGGATTCATTTCTCCCCAGTAACCCAGGGTTGTGGAGGGGGAAGTATCTAGCAACACAAAGTCAGACTCAAGAGTAGGCTTGCTTGAGACCCATCTTTTCATTTCCATGCTAAGTGTAACATAGTCCTATACTGTTACGTCCATGTTGCCAGTTAGAGAATTTTTCTTTCCTAGTCTTTTTTTCCTCCCTCTTCCTACTGTAATCATTGCAAGATTTAATCATTTTCATGGGCTGTGTGGTAATAAGCTGCAGGTGCAGCACATCTCTAATATCTTTTTGATCCTTTTAAGGGAAAGTGGGATCCTTTTCATGTTAACGATGTTAAACTCTAGAGAGAAAGCAAACTTTTGACTCTGTGCAGCTTGTGGTTGGTTGCATCTAACAGCATGGTGCAAAAGCCCCCCTTCCTCATTAGTTTGGATCATTGACTTTTCTCATTTACACATAGCTAGAATATGCTCGCCGTTAAAAGCACATATCTTGGAATGGAACAAAGGGAAAAAAAGATGCTTTCTCTGGCATACTTCTTTCTTTGTTCCTCTGCTGTGCAGTTTTCGAGAAGCAGCACTGATTTCATTACACCAGCTGGAACTGCAGCCTTTAGGAGACTGTTGTTTTGTTGCATGTTTGCAGATGAACCAACATGGTGGCAATCCAGAAAATAAAGTCACATTTCTGCTGTCTCCAGGACCTTCGCACTTTACCACCTCACAGATCACCACTTGTTGTCCAAATGGCTATTTGTTTGGCCTGTTGTAATGCAGAGGATTTTTTGATGATGAGTTGAGAGTTGTAGTGTTGCTGCTGCTGAGCTCTAACTTGCACTTACATTTATGTATTTCACTTTGCTGAAATGTTCATATGAAACCAGACTTCTAACTCCCCCTCCTCCCCTAAAAAAAAACAAAACAAAACAAAAAAAAAACACAACACCCTTGAGATCAAATTTCCATATGTTCCAAATCCATTAGTTTGCCAGGATGTCCACCCAAATCTTTCCACTGTGACCATTAATGCAAGACTGTATCACATTGGTTGGCAAAAGCCTGGCCATCAATTCTGTATTTCTGTTGGGATCTACTTCTTTTTAGATGTAGGAAGTAATTCTGTCCTAGAATATTTTTAAATTATGCAAATTTAGGCAGCTACATTTTTTAAAGAAATTAAAAGTGTATTTTTAATAAGTGACAAGAATTTTGAGAGATGTTAATCTTGCTGAATTCTATAGTGGTTACAAATTCAAAATCTTTTCAAAAATTACGATAAGCGTTGATATTTTAGTTCTGAGCTTCTCCTTACAAATTAATGATGTGTTTGTCACCATCAAAAAGGATTAAAAGAACACACACATACGCACACAGATACTTTCACTGTCAATGTCAGTTTGTCATCATTTTTTTTCCCCTCATAGAAGCTGTATTAGTTTTTTCATGAGCAGGATACATTTTTCTTGTATTCCAAGTTAACAGAACACATCTCAGTTTCTCTTCACCCAAAGGCAGTTTTCTGAACATCAGTCAGCTGTTTAAGCTGATGGTTTTTTTCAGTGCTCAATGAATGTTTTTCCTCCTATGATCTCAAGAGATCACAGTACATCTGTTTCTTTTGTCCACCTCGCTGACTTTCTTCTTCATCTTTGTTTCTCTGGAAAATTTTGCAAAGTACTGCAGAAAATTCTAAATGACATGGGAAATTTCTGTATAGGCATGGCAGTTTATTCTTTGTTTCTGGTTTTTAATGGTACTTTTCGATTTCAGGATGCATTCTACTTCTAGTCATGATGGCCACAAGCATCACAGATCTCAAACATTACCAATAATCCGTGGCAAAAATGCACTTTCTAACCCCAAACTCTTGCAGATGATAGAGAGCAGCACTGCAAGTAAGTACAAAAAAATATTTACTTCACTCTGGAATTCTGTGGGGTTTGGATCAGGCTTTATAGACTTCAGTCTGTTTTCATGAGTGCCAGTGAAAGACAGCCTGAAGAGAAGAGCCTAAACATAAATAGAGCTGCTGACGGCCTTTTTTTCAAGAGACTAAGAAATCTGAGCTTAAATTTGGTCCAAGTTCATTTAGAAACAAAATTAATTACAATAACCTGACATATTTAAGTAGCCTTAATGGCAAGTTATTTCCCCCATTCCCAGCATCACTTGCATCTATGATTATGTACCTTGCTGTACAAGCAGATGTACACAGGCTGAAATACTATATTTATTACATCTAGCAATAAAAGTGACCTTTTCATGACAGAAGGTTCTTTAAGCGATGAGATTGAAGTCATCTATCCCACTTTCCAATTAGGTTTCTATCCTCCTTTGAGGATGAACAGAAACAATGAAAGAATATATTCACATCGCTGGTGCAGCTGGTAAAAGTTGACTCAAATTTCCTCCTCTTTCACCTCCTGTGAGCGATTTTCTTCGAAATACCCCTTCGGTTAAATGTACGCTTAGGACCCCATCTCTGCTGTGCTGAGACTTAACGACCAGACTGCAGAATTACATCATCTTTAACTACACTCAGAAGATTGTTTGCCGTCTTGCTTGTTATATGTTGCAGGTAGCTCCAATGAAACGGACATTGTACAGTATGTGGACACAGAGGCAAACATTGCTACAGAAGTTTCCCTCACAATCCTTGACCTATTGTGTCTTTATACTCTGCATCACCAGGTACGTTTTACTGTTTTCATCTTCTGCTTGAACTGGTGCCATGTGGGATATGTGGTGGAAGGAAGGCCGAGGGGAGCAGGCACACAGAAAATTTGAAATACCTGAGACAGCAGGACAGGGAAATAAGATATGCCAGTCCTCCATTGAGGTATTTTATGAAGAAATTGACTTGTGATACCCAAACTGAATAGAAGGATGTGGAAGAAGAGCATCCTATGTATCCAGGACTATGTACAGCCCTGCTCTGTGTGAAAGTGCCGTGCATCTACTAATATGTCACCTTATCTGAATCATGCTTATCCCAGTAGATTTCAGAGATGTTAGGCAAAATATTTCCAAATTGCTTGTCATCTGTATCTCTTCAAGTCAGCAGGTGGATCTTCTGCCTCTTTTAAAAATTGCTCTACGAATATTGGCTCAAATGACTTGGTTAAGGTCTCACAGCTACAATACAGCAGGCAGCTCCTTTTAGATTTAATGTCGCCTTTCTGCCACCCTTGCCCTTAAATATGCGTATACCATCCACAGGTAGGATTACAGGCATAGGAAAGTGCTGTCCTTGAAAAACTGCGAGTCTGCAGCAAGCTGGGAATGCCTCATATGCAGAGATTTTACACTGAAAAAAGCATCTCCCTAGGAACACTCCGATGTAAAGTCCAGCAGATCTTTTTCTGTTTATTCCCTTTAATAACCAGAGTGTCCTGTGTGGTCTGTGAACTTTTCAGAGGCAGCTCCAGCAATCTGATTGCCAGAATGTATTGATGAAGAAAGTCTTTGACACGCACATGCTCTTTTTGCAAATCAACCAGTCAGCAGCTGCTCTCAAGCACGTCTTTGCTGCCCTGCGGCTGTTTGTAGGCAAGGTAACTATGGTTTTATTCTATTATTCTGACCTATTAGTATGTTACAGCAAGTGCAGCTTGAGGACAGTTGGGTACTTTGAAAGAGTTCTGAACTTCACTGTGTTAATGCTCATTCCTGACAAAGATCATCTCACTTTTAATTGGCAATAAATCAGAAGTTCAGAATATCTGAAAAACTAGATGATAGTTAGATATCTGATAGCTAGATATCTGAAAAAATGTACAAAGAAACTGAAACCTGCAAAGTAAATAGAGAGGTAATGTCCAGGTCTGTGGTATCTGGCTATGTCATTGGCTTTCATGCCTCTACCACCCGTGGCAGAAAGCTTGAAACCCTAGAGGCCCGTGGTCTTCACGGCAGATACCTGGGCAGCAGTGAACAATTACAGCTGTCCCCAGAGGAGATAGCAGGAGAGTATTCCATACACTTCACAAGAAGTTCATCCAAACTAATACTGTTTTACAAATACCTTGTTTTTAACATAGAATATTTTTTGGACAAATACATACTTATATGTCAAACTTTATGTGCTTGCGTTGCACATATGTAAATAGTCATGGGTATTTGGACACTTTGTGCCAACTGCAAAGGCTGCACAATTTCCAAGTCACAGACTTAGATGAGATCCTCTTAAAAGTAACCAGAATATAGCTCACAGATAACAATTGCTACAGGGAAGTGAGAATAAGCAAGGCTGGCCTGATCTTCCAGATGTTTCTATGAAATGCAACAGTGTAGATCAGTTTAAACCATGTGGCCTCCTTCTGGTTGTTATCTCAGGGGAAAGGAGGAGGAAATCATGCTTCTCCCAGTAATGTAGCTTGAGGACATGGGGGAAATAAAAAGTAAACTATCCACAGACAGCTTTAAATTATATACCAGACAGTCAGGAGTGGAAGAGCTCTGTGCAGTGGGGAGGACAAATAAATATCCAGGATCACCCTTTTCATTCATCCTGTAGCTCTCAGGATTGAATTCTCTCTTCATAGTTCTGCAGGAGCGGGGATCAGTCGTGGTTCCTGCAGCAGAACCCCTTGGGTGATGCTTGAGATCCGTAGCCAATGTGTACATCGGAAGATGTACCTCTCCTCAGTCTGTCTTCTATTATATTCACCCTGCTAATAAATAGTGGGTAGGGTTTGCAGAGCCATCCTTCACTCTCTGTTGTCTCCTGCTGTTCAAACCCTTGACTACTGGAAGTTCGCTGGCTTTGCTACTCAAAGTATTTTCCTTCTCCGGAACAGCTTTTGTGTGAGCGCAGAACCCCACACACGCTTTTGCTGGTTAGCTGTTCTGCATTCCTTGCAGGTAGGCTGCTCTGCTCTTATGCTTGCTGTGTGCCAGCAGCTGTCTACTCTTCCTGGAGGCCAGTCTGATCGTTGCATTGCGTATGGTGTGTGTACAAAAACCTGTGTGCCGTTTTTATTTAATCTTAATTTGCACATGTGATTATTCTTAGCCGGTGGCTAATTTTTTCAGTAAGACATGGTGTGAATGAATATGGGGGAGAGAGTTGTTTTTGATAAGGCTTAACAGAAAAAAAGTATTGACTCTGAATAACTGTACCAAGGCCTGAGAGTAGGGCTAAACATATTCACACCTTTTTTTTTTTTCTTCAATAGTTCCCATCAGCATTCTTCCAAGGACAAGCAGATCTCTGTGGTTCGCTGTGCTATGAAATCCTGAAGTGTTGTAACCATAGGTCACGTTCCACGCAGACAGAAGCATCTGCTCTTCTTTATTTTTTCATGAGAAAGAACTTTGAATTTAACAAGCAGAAATCAATAGTCAGATCCCATCTACAGGTAAGTAAAGTGTGAGATATCAGTATTTAGCTGATGTGCCTTGGTTTATATCATTATTATTTTTATGTGTTGTAGTAAAGCAATTCTTTTGTAGTCCTGAGACAGGCTCTTCTCTGTGGCAGCTTGATTTTCCTGCCAAGTGTGAAGACATTGGGCTGGATTCTCTGCTGTTCTTGGGCTGCTCGGCTCTGTTCCAGGGAGAGACAACAGCTGTGAATGTAGCTGCATAGCCAATAAATAGCCAGAGAAGTGGCTGGTCTTGATTCACGTGCATTGCTTACAGCAGTGAGAACATAGCCAATGAAGGAACTGAACAGAATCTAATAGTATAGTAACAGAAATGTAAAGTCCAGTAACAATGCGCTTAAACTGCAGAGTGTGAGCAATTACAAACATTGGAAAGATTACTCCTAGTTCTTGTGTTTGTGTATGTTATCTTCTTAAGACAGGTATAAAAGTGCATCTCAGCTAGCTTGGTACATCAAGTCATACTAAAATAGGGATTAAAAACTATTTGGAAACTTTGGGCTTCTTTGCTAATTGCACCCTGTGTTTGCTCCCCCTGTACAGCTCATCAAAGCTGTGAGCCAGCTGATAGCGGATGCAGGGATTGGCGGATCTCGTTTTCAACACTCACTTGCAATTATAAATAATTTTGCTAATGGAGACAAGCAGATGAAAGTAAGAAACATTTTTTGTTAATCACTACCTCTTGCAAAAGGTCAACAATTTCAGAGGAGCAAGTGTTTCAGTGAAGAAAATTGCTGGCTTTTATTAGACAGTGATTTATGCTTTCATAGTGTGCCTTCTTCAGGCAGCCTGAAACGTATGAAAATGTTTGTGGCTCAGAAGCTTAATAACTGAAAATAATTTTTAAAATACAAAAAAGATTTTTATTTGAAAATTGTATTATTTGTTATTCACTGCTTATTTTGTTCATTTTGTCTGATGTCAGAGAAGATGTCCTGCATTGTGACTAATGAAACGCAATTGTAGCTGACACAGTTTTTAGTCGACAAACTGTCCCTTTAGTCTGTTCAGTAGATGTGTAGCAAAAACATGCACAACAGCTGGCTTTTGTAACAGCTTGCTAACCACCTGAAAAAGGCACTTAGTTCTTAGATTAGTTGCCATTGCTGCTGTATTCATTGTCTGTACTAAAGGTATTGGAAAAGGATTACCATTTTTAATTTATACAATTCCTGTCCAAACATTTGTCAACATGCATTTTGAATTTTGTTCTTTGGAGGTGTTTTTCTTTCTCTGAAGGTGACCTTAGGGTATCTCCACTGAGGTTAATAATAAAGTTAACATAAGCAAATTTTAGATAATTAGTGTAAGTAATTTGATGTCTGATTAAATAAGATGTAGTTACAAATGTGTTTGTTTCCGAAGTCCAGCTTTGATTTTGCAACACTGCAGTCAGTCACACTGCTTCTGTAACAAGCTCATCTCTGTGTGATGTGGAGGAGGGAGCATTTAATTTCATTTATTTTTTCTGATATTTTTACTTTTAAACAAAGGGAACGAGGAGGGGAAAGTCTGAAAATAGAAATGTATTTCATTGCCCATCTGAAAAAGAGAAACTGCAGAACGGAGTTGAATATGTTGAGAACAGCTGATATGAATAATGCAAGGACTCTGTAACTATCTTGCGCCGTGTGAGAAGGCCGGGAGCCAGACTGCTGAGCTTTATTCACTGTGGTGAAACATGTTGTGAGGGTAGTTAACCAGGACTATCTGTAGCGCACGGTGCTCGTCGTCAGCTGGAAGCGTAGGGAATCCAGTTCAGGATCCAGTAAGCAACCAAGGAACAAATGTTTTGGTTTGCGACTTCAGCAGCGTTGTTGCATACACAGTGGTACAGCTGGCTGACGGGCATGTCTAGTAGGTGCTATGACATATCAGTAAAAAATGTCAAGGATTTGTGTGCAACGTGTACGTGCTGCGGAACTGTGAGACTGTTTCGAAGCCTACGGAATTAGGGAAAGGGCCGATGGTCTTACACAAGCCGGACTTTAGCTCACTCAGGGGTGCTGCATGTGGCTCTTTGGATGGTTTTAGTGATGTATTGCTTATCTTTCCCAAAGAACGTTAATTTCCCAGCAGAGGTGAAGGATCTGACCAAACGCATCAGAACGGTTTTGATGGCCACAGCTCAGATGAAGGAGCATGAGAAGGACCCCGAGATGCTTGTGGACCTGCAGTACAGCCTAGCAAATTCATATGCCAGCACACCTGAATTACGTAGGACATGGCTTGAAAGCATGGCCAAGATTCATGCAAGAAATGGGGATTTATCAGAGGTAATGTAAATAAAGACAAGTGGATTGCATTGCTTACATAAAAGGTTTTCTTCTCCCTCGCTGTGGTATAGGAAAGGAGCTTTGTTTATAACGCGTTGTCCTTTTCATCAATTACTGAATGGATGATGCAAAACTCTGGTGCATAACCCAGGAATATCTTGTTTACTAAGTAATCTTAATGGTTTTTCTTGAGCAAATCTATGCTTTTACCTAAGACACCTAATGAAATTAACACTCAAGAAGGATTTAATCATTTTATATTTTTTTAAATGGTTATATTAATTTTGTCTTCCCTTTTCTGCAGCATGACTTGACAGTGATGAAAGTATGTGCTCCTTATCACATGTATGCTGTACGTTATACAGTGTGCTTTAACATCTGCATGTATCTTGGTCTCTCATTACAGGCTGCTATGTGCTATATTCATATTGCTGCTCTCATTGCAGAGTACCTGAAAAGAAAGGGTAAGATCAACATTCAAAACCAGCTATGTATCTATAAACGTTACTATTGAAAATTATTTTTGGCTGTCCTGCTTTCCTTGCTTATATATAAAGTATTCTCAAAGCTGCTCAAGTTCTTCCCAAATATTTTATTTTTAAAATATATCGTAAATACTAGTCTTGGCACTGGAACAGTGAAAGTGTGTGTTTTGTGTAAGGAGGGTTAATTAAATGTTTAGTAAGCTAGTGCTAAAAGAGAATGCTTTACTTGTTAGTGTGTCGTTATTAAATATGCATGTATTAACACATACCAGTAGCAGTACACTAATACCATCTTACACTGTCATAGGTTACTGGAAAATGGAAAAGATTTGTACCTCACGTATGCTCCTGGAAGATGGTCAAGTCTCTGATAGTAATGTGTTACTAACAACTCACAATGGAGGAAGTGAGTGCTCTAACCGTGCCTGTTTATGGGTCAAATAACATAATTAGGAAACAAATTACTGTTCTCCAACTGGTCTGGAAAAATATTTACCAAACAAAAAAAAATTATAGTGCATGCTGATGGCTGTAATAGCAAGCACGTAATGTCAGAAACATGATACGTTACTTTCCTGACGCTCTTTGGTTGGTTTGATGAATTGCTCAGAATGTCGCCGGTTAAGGGCTTTTCCAGGAAGAAAGCAGCCGCTCTTCTTCGGCAGCAGAAATCCCTCTTAGGTCAACTGGTGTTTAGCATGCAAATCCATGTCCAGTTCCTTGACTATCCATAGCTGGGAGGACAGGGGCCTGGAACTAATACCTGGTTATCCATATGTAACTTGGTATAGATAAAGATTTTTTTTTTTTTTTTTTAAATCTGTGATGCCTATTACAGAAATAAAGTGCAAGCTTATATTTTTAAATACTTCCATGCCAGTGATTATTTAGTTTATGAAATGTGTATTTCAAAGTAATTCACAGCATGAGATATTTTAGCAATTTCCACAAAGAGCAATTTCTAGGGGCAAGGGCAAATATCTGAGGAAGAGAAAGACCATAGTTCTCCGATACACGTGGAAGTGCCTGTGGGTGAGATGAAAATGCATCCTTTTAGAGGGAAGCTTTATGTGAAGAGCTGTATTTCAGAGATGGGTCACTAGTAGTAAAATTCTTTGCATAAATAACAAATCGCGGTAGGTGGAGTGAAGAACCTGTGAGTCATTTTAAACCTAGGTTTAAATGATTTTCAACACTTGACAAGAGAGGGAGGAGCCCCTCTGTCTCAATATGTAAAGGTTAGCTTTTTAGTTGTGCCTTAGTAGCATTTTCCTACTTGTAAATTGAACAGGAACCGTCTCGGGAGTTCATTGCCTCCACTGGGAGGTTTACCTTCACTGCTCGAGAGTGGTAGTAAAATCTTTGTGAGTCAGACTCTGCCTGATCTGTAATGTGCAATGCCCGTGTAAGTTGTTCCTTCTGCAACCGTTGCACTAAGGCCCAGCTTAGCAAGTATGAAATGTAAGCTCGACTTTAATCCTGGCGAGCGTTCCCCTCAGCAGCTTCTGCCAGCAGCCAGAGCTTTCTACAAGAGTTCCTTTGTTGGGACTGCCGTCGCCCTGCTGACCCTGGTCAGGGTGCGGACAGCGGCTGCCGGGGTGTCCCTGAGCCCAGCAAAGGCGCAGCGTGCTGCGGAGCGGCCGTCCCCCCATCAGCTGCAGCAAGCCGGGCCGCTGTGCCCCTCTCCTGTAGGCAGCCTGACCAGTGCAGGTCCCAGCCTGTGGCGTTAGGGGCCTGGAAGTCGGGATGAGAGGCACAGCACTGGTTGCGGGAGTATAAATTGTCTTGCCTCAGCCAGCGACAGTAATTCCTGTGCAGATGAGTGCTGCATGTGTAGTTTTACAAGGACTGCCAGCACCGTACAGCTAAGGAATTGAAATGCCAAAGAGAGGAGTAAGATTGCGTCGGGAAAATGTTACAGTTACCCTTTGCCTGGACAAGTGGATTTATATCATAGAGAAAATGTGTCATAGTCTCATAAATTCAGTCAGTTCCATTTGTGCTTCTCATCACTTGGGCTCTGAAAACAGTAACTAATCCAGTCAAATAAAATCAGCTGCGTTTTAACGGCATCCAATAACTTTTTGAATTCGGTCACTAATTGACATTGTTATGACTTGCACTTCAAGGCTTATTTTCCATGGGATGGCCTGCTTTCCTGAGCATTACCCCCAACATTAAAGAAGAAGGTGCTATGAAGGAAGACTCTGGGATGCAAGATACTCCCTATAATGAGGTCAGCAGCATTAACATTTATAGGCTTGTTCTGTATTATCAGAGAGTGTCATTTCTAATGGGTGCCTGTCCACATTATAAGAAATTACAGTGAGAGTGTACTTCGCATAGTGTTAAAATGCACACAGCTCTCAAGTGAAATGTCTTACTGTTGTACTAAATAGCGGGGATAGGTGTTTAGCTAACCAGAACATTAAGTATCAGAACGTGAAGTTAGGGCGGGGGGGAACCCATGAAGCAAACCCCTTCTGAATGAGATGTCAAATATTCAGGTAGTTTCATGTTACTGTTATTTCAGGTTTTTTTTATCTAAAGAACAGCTAGGTCACCAAGACCTGATTAAACATTTTGTCATTGAAATAAACTTTAGTATAGAAGATACCCACTATTTCATTTTTAGTCTGTATGTCCTTTGCTGCATTGCTGTTAATTAAATGCCACCAGCTGTCGAGTTGCAATTTGTACAAACTATTTGTATGTGTGGAATTGCAGAATATTCTTGTGGAGCAGCTGGAGTTGTGTGTTGAATACCTGTGGAAGTCTGAGAGATACGAGCTTATTGCTGAGGTTAACAAGCCTATAATTGCTGTTTTTGAGAAGCAGAGAGACTTTAAAGTAAGTTGGTTTATATTTTTTCTTTAATTATCTTAAGGCAACAGTAAAGATCAAAGTTTTCAGAAAAAAAAAAAGAGGTACTTTCTTTAAAGGAATGGTTTTTTTCTTCCTGTCTGTAATTTCTCCTTTTAATGCTTTGTGCTGTGAGTAAATAAAAAACCTCTGGTATCTTACCTTCCTCTTTTCAGCATCAATACAACAGTTAGTGAACAAAAAGTTTTCAAACCAACCTTTTGTGTTAGCCAGTGGATGTGAATTTTTACGTGTGTTTTTAAATCAAAAGCACGTTCATGTTGTATTTAAGTTCAGAAACTGCTGATAAATTGTATGATCTCTTCACAATCCCAGGTTTCTTCATTTCTTATTTACTTGGCAGTTTCAATACATAATGGATAACCAGATTATGATATCAATTACTGAGTTTTTCTACTTAAAAAAAAAAAAAGCACAGAGATGAGTAGCAATAAGCTGTATGCTGAGGAAGCAGGTCCTCAGGTTTTAACTTGGTTGAAAATTTTGGTTCACTATCCCAAGAAAGTGCATTTTAGCGGCAACTGTGGATAGCATATCCTTGCATGGGGCTGGGAGCTGACTGGAGTTGTTGGCACCCTGCTCTTGCCTGCACGTAGGACACTTGGGTTCTCTGACCTCTTAGTAGGTCTCTACCACTGCCCAGGGGTGGGATGCTTGCTTTCTTGTGTGACCCTGTACACAAAGGCACCCACTGCCACAAAACCATGCACTCAGAACACGACAGAAACCTTGAAATGAGCCTTTAGTGACTTGCTGCCAAGGTTAAACCTTAGCACGTGCTGCCATCTGCAAAGGTTTGATAACCCAGTTAAGAGAAGCCATGCTTGCATAGAGCTTTAGTGTCGTTTCCCAAAGTATTTGTGCTCTCTTACTTGCCCTCGCTCTGCTTGTTCCTTAATGTAGAGACTGTCTGATTTGTACTACGACATCCACCGCTCATACTTAAAGGTTGCAGAAGTAGTGAACTCTGAGAAACGTCTCTTTGGGCGATATTACCGTGTGGCATTTTATGGGCAGGTAAGTCAGCTTACATTCTTTTGTCTCCACAGATTCCCAGATTTCAGCCACGTTCTTCTAATCCTGATGTATTTCAAGGAAGCTAAAACAGGGAAACACTTGGCAGTGAATCATGGGGTAGAAAGTGCCTCATGGGTCATAGTCCAAGGTGGATTTTACTCAGAAGAGAGAGCGCTCCGTTGCATCTGTGTAAACTGCTGCTATGGGTTTAGTGGCGTAATGGAGAACAGACCTGTACATCAGCTTTAGTTCTTGGCTTCACCAAGCAAAACTGAGACTGAGGCAGGGCAGGTATTTTCAGAGTCAAACTGAAATAAAAACAGAGAAGACATCTTTGATATATGGCCATCTCTTCAAATAGAGCTTCAAGCAGAGCAGTGTACTGTAGATGTTTTGTTCTGTTTCTCGCTGACTCTGACTTCTGCTTTCAGGCCACCTCTGATTCTGTGCAATATACTGTAGAGTAGTTTTATTCCCTCTGCTGTGCTTCAGCATCCTCAAAGCATTATTTTGTGCTTTCTTCCACTACAAACCAGTGTGGCAATCCAGCATGTTCTTTTAAGACCTGGTTTTGGCAAGCACACAATCTTCTTTACTCTAAAATAATAAGGTGTGTAAACAACAGATTGATGTGAATCATTCTGTTTGCTAATTAGATTTTAATGCAGAAATTTGCTCTTTTCTCCTTTTGATCTTTTTCAAGGCTGTGGTAAGTCTAGTTCTTTTGCATGTTTTGTTTAATTCTCCTCACACATCCTCCATCCTTCCCTGTACTTACTTAACATTAACTTTCCTGTGCTCTCAAGTCTTTGGTTCATGGCAGATGAAATAACGTCGTTTCATTCATTGTTGCATCCTGCAAAACTAATTTTTGTTTGGTTGGTTACCTGAATTACCAAGCTGTATCTGTTGCCATGTCGTGTGTGCACCACGTGGCCCAATGCTGCATCATCTCATCTCAGTGGAAGTTTTTCTCTCAGCTTCACTGGGAGCGGGATTGGGCCTCTTCTTCCTCTGTCAAAAAACTCGGTGTAGCATTAATGCTGTTTGAATGCAAGCCGGCTTCCCTGGCCTGTGCAGTCTACACTGTGTGGCAGTGGTAACTGGAGCGCTCTGGGCAGGATGCAGCCGCCTGCCTGGTAGTCCCTTGCCAGGAGCAAGCAAATTGGGAGTCAGAGGGCAATGGCAAGCCCTTCCTTGAAACCGGGGCAGCAGAGGGGGAAACGGGGCTCTCCTATGTGCAATTTCTTGCCAGGGCTCTCCCAGAGGCAGCTACTTGTAAGTGGGTAATTTAGCTGCAGCGGTTCTGCTGGGCTGGGTTAAAATCTCTGTTACAGTGCAATGACTTTTCAGCTGCCAGTGCCACAAGGATGACTTCATTTAAACAGCTTTACTGCTCTAAAGCAGATGACTTTTTCATAGCTGCGTATTGCTCAATCTGTTCCCTGGTGCCCCCAGCCACTGAGCTCTAAATGCAAACATCCCCAGCTTCCTCCTTTCCTTTGCAGAAGAGATGTTGTGTGGTAGAAAGTGGGACCGCTCTGTGTTGCTCCTTGCAGAGGCACAGTGACAGAAACGTATGGCACAGTGCAAATAACTAAAGGTAGATCGTTCCCATCAGCATCGCTTGTGCCTCATTGAGCAAGGAAGACAGGAGTGGGTGTGCAGAACAGCTGGAGGAGGGCTTACCAGTGCACAAAGCCACTGTGGCAGGTGGGGAGCTACAGATGAAGCCTGACCTGGATGGAGGGACGGAGAGAACAGTCTGTTCCCATATACTGCTTGTGCCTGCATATTTTTCCCTTGGGAAGGTTTTCTTTCTGTATTTCTGTCAGTCCCTTTTTCCCCGTGTGTCACTTGCTCCCATTTTGGCTGTGCAAGCGGAAAGGTATGGGGCCTCTTGCTCCTGCTGTTGCCAAGATCATTGCAGGCCTCCATGCTGAAAGCAATCTCAGCGCCCAACTCCTTTAAAACATTAGCAGTATTTCCCTTTTTTTGTGCTCCTGGCAGACTTTGCACACTTCCTCCCAAAAGGCAGTGGTTGCAGGTTGTACTGGTTTTACACAGTTAAACCAGTGTAAATCAGTATGAATCGCTCTGCTTGGGCCGCTACAAAGAAAATGCCCTGGAAGGAGACTGGGTATGCAGGTGTGGGATTCTCAGTATGCAGGGGTGGGGTTGCTTTGCAGTCCCCACTGCAACATACACATACACTGCTCTGTCAAATTCCTGTGCGTATTACATGCATAAGCACACACATATAAAAATGTATTATTACACAGATGCCTTTATTTATTAAACATTTTTATCAATTGTGTCAATAATAAATATATACATATACATGTTTTGTAAAAATGCAACACCACTGTTTCTTAACTGAAACAAAAACTGCAGAGAAAGCAGATTAAAGGACAAAAGAATACTGCAAATGCTGTTTGCAGGAAGAATTTTGGGGGTTTTTAGTGGAAAAAGAGTATCTGCAGCTGCACCTGAGAACTGTTCATGCAAAGGTGGAGACGGTATTTGGTTACTGCATTGCTGCAGGGCCCCTCTGGCGGGGTGCTGTGAATGAATGTAGTTCTGGGGAGGATGTAGCCGGCTGTTTCTCCAGCGAGCTGTATTTGCCAGCTCGGAGCGCCGCATCTCATGGCAGCTGCTGTTTTAGACGGCAAAGTCTGCGAGAGGCCTTTGGTGACAACATCGCCTTGCACCACCAAGTGGCCGCTGCAGCCAGCGCGTAGGATTTTAGTTACAGAGGAGTGTTTTGACAAGTCGAGATCCTTCTTGAATTAGGGGGAAAAAAAAAAAAAGCTGTTAAATATGTTGAATAGCTGAAAACCCATGTTGTGCTGAGAAGCAAAGACATTCAAGACTTGTTTTCAGGGCAGTGTTAGGTAGAGGCAGAGCTGAGGTGGTGTTCTCCTGTCTGTGCAAGAAGCTGTGTAAGTTGGAGAGCAGATTTTCATACCAGAAAGCTGACTGCAGGTTTACGTATGACGGTCAGAAGATGTGTTCCCTTTTCCAAATGTGATAAAACAGCTGTAGCTTCCTTACCAGAAAGTGCAACATGCTTACTTACTGTAGGAGGAGATGCTCACTCGATACAGACAGGGAAGGATCCATTAAATGCTAATTCTTGGCAGGTAAAGCAGAAGGCTTTACCTCGGCACTTCAGCTGCTGGGATGGTGTGTATTCTTCTAGCGAAGGGTAGAGAAGAGTCAGATTTACTGTGAGCTCCGAGGGCTGTGGCTGAGGGCGTACGGGGAGGAAGAGGAGCCTTTTCAGCACTCCCACAGTGGCAATCCTGGGTCGCATCCTGACTCTCAGCACATCAGAGCTCAGTGGAAATCAATAACCTACTGTCCGGGAGGTCGTCTCCCTTCCATTATGTTCGGCTGCTCAGTGTAATAATTTTCAGCTGTAAGGCTGCGTTGTTCTTGCAGGGCAAAACCAGCCAGTATGAGAATAATCTAGGGATATGCATTGATAATGTGACCTTGGCTGCTTAATGTTTTAAAATCCTGAATTTGGAGGATATTTGGCTCCTAAAAAGTATTTAATCTTACTTTCAATAGTCTTTGCCAGACATATGGCATATGGCAGACACGATTATTTATAGCTCACAATTAACTTCTGCTTGTCACTTGTCAGCTGAAATACTGTAGGGAATACATACTGAAATAATGTCTCTTGCATTAGAGACAAGACTAAATCTGTCAGTTGTTTGTTTTCAGGTGTTGGTTTTGTTTTTTAAGCAAAACCATCAACACAGATTTAATCTTAGTGTGCCATGCAGCATCAGCACAGAGATTTGGCACTTGCGTATAAACACTGTGTTCTAGAATGCAAACATACACAGAATCAGTGTTTAAGAGGATAAACTATATTCTGGTTTGCTACGTGATTAATTTGGAAAACATGAGGGTTTATTTTAAAAACCCCGAATAGTTAACAGAAAACAGATGTTTTTTGACAGAAGTAATCCTGAGTATGGTTGCATGGGACTAATGAGGTTTTCCCACATCAAGCAGTTTTGCTTCAGTAGAAACAAGATCAGAAACCAGGTTATGATCCTGCAGATCTTTTCTCAGCGAAATCAGTAGAAAGACAATTGCCTATACAACCCGGTAAATGCTTATAGGGTGTGTCAGCTTTTGAGCTCTGGATTTGCTCTCTAATTACCCGTAAAGTTCTTCATATGCCTATGGAGTTTAATTGAGAATGTTGTTAAAAATTGTGCGATGTTAGAAGGTCACTGTGAGACTGATGAAGATACTATCAGACAGGCTGCTGTTGCAGTCATTGGTTTCCAGTAATGCCCATGGTGCTGTTGGCACTTGCCAGGTTAAAAGACAATTTTATTGCCTCTCGTCCTCACTGAAGGAGAAGCCAGAAATGCACATATTTGTTAATCCCTATTGAAATAAAGCTTAGGGGTTTTTTTCTAAACAAACATTGAAATTTACAGCTGATTTATTTTAATTATTTGTGGGTTTTTGTGGAGGTTTGCCTAGTCAATAATTTTAGTGGCCAGAGTTGAAATATGTTCCAACATGAAAAGGCTGGATTTTGCATGAGTACCTTCCAAAGAGATTTTTGAGTTATTTCTTGACTTCATTTGTGCTGCTCTGTTTTTCAACAGATGGCAGTTTGCCTAGACATATTGTAGAACTAGCTGTCCAGGCCACATCGTGTTAAGTTTAAAGGGCCTTGGGTCTGACATCAGGAGTGCTGTTTGCCTTTCGCCTTTCTCCCTGCAGCTTCAGTTATTTTCCTCTGGGTCGCTTTGCATTCAGGTGAAAGGAGGAGGCTTTGGGTGCAGCTGCAGTGGTTAACACTGCCCAGTTTCAGCAGCAGAATATGAAATCCTAGGAGGAGAGCTGGTGCTGCTCATGGTTGGGATAAATCCAGTCCTTGTTAATGGGGCACCTGCTGCTTTCTGCTCAGCTGGGAGGGCTGCTCCCAGAGTGTTGATGTACTTGCTCATCATGTAGCAGTTGAGTGTCTCACCTGCACGTGATGCAATGCTGTGTCAATTTTCGGAGGTCAGCATTTCTTCTGAAGCCTGACATGTTCTTGTTCAGTTCTTCAGTGGAGCCTTTTATTAAAGCTCTGTCGAGTCCATCTAGTGTTATAAGTAAATGACCTTAACAAGGTTGAGCTTTTTTGCAAAGGAGCACAGTCTGTGTGTCTTTATTCTTTTTCTTTTCAAATTTAAATCATTTACTAACTGTCTCTGAAAAATGCTGCGATTCCATATGGTCTTTCAGGATGCTACCGGAGCTGTTCTTCAGCTGCCCTGAACAGATGCAGACCGGTTCGCAGGTGCTCCCCATGCCATGGCCCCGCACGTGGCCGCGGGCAGCAGTGCGCTGCGCTGTGCCCAACCCTGGCCTGCACGTGTAGCTCCCAGATAGGACGCGCTGTGGGTGGCATGCTGCACGCACCCAGTGCCGCTGGGCACCCAGCAAACAGCTGGTACACTCGTGCTCTGGTAGCATAGTGCTTCTGAAATAGTTAATTTAACCAAATGATTTAAATTTAAAGAATTTTTAATGTCCAGTTTTTAATTCATTAGGGTTTTTTCATCATACACACATCAGCGTTCTCCAGAAAGCACTGTAACTCTTTAAACAGCTAGGTCTCTTACATGAATAAATGTGTATGAATTTTATTTCCTGGGTGACTTCAGGGATACCAGACCAGTATAAATGCAGACCTCTAGGTAGGCGTCTGCTAGGAGTGGAGAGAGGTAAGCTTTTGCCTTAGGTGCTGGAAATGGCGTACTGGAGGCTCTGGTGGGTATACAGGCAACCTAGATTCCTGATGTAAGCACTTCATTCACGGTTTGCCCTGCCTGTTGTGGTCACTGTATCCTTGCATTTCTTTCCAAACAGGGTTTTTTTGAAGAAGAGGAAGGTAAAGAGTATATTTATAAAGAACCCAAATTAACCGGCTTGTCTGAGATCTCTCAGAGGCTGATGAAACTTTATGCAGACAAGTTTGGAATAGATAACGTGAAGATCATCCAAGATTCCAACAAGGTACGAAAGACGTGCGGTCCTTGTTCAAGGAGGAGAAGTGAGTGCATGGTTCATGCTTTGAGAGCTGTGTTTTGAATGAATGCGAACTGACTGTCTGTGTAAACTGCTGTGTCCTCATTTCACAACCGAGAAAGGACCCTCACCTATAGCGTGGCAGGTGCTGTATGGAAGCGACAATGTTACAGCAGGGCAGTGCAGTCAGCGGGAAGAGAGCATATGCCAGCGTATGCCTGCAGAGAGCATGCAGATGCTTACTGCAATGCAGAAGCAGGTTGTTTTCTCTCTCATTTAGCTTTCATCCTCTTTTGCCATTGGCTATATTCAAAAGTCTAACTGTTCTTAGGGGTCTCCTAATTAAATATCTTCATATTAATCTGTGGTCTGAATATTACGTTTGGAAGTCTCAGTTGTAACCAGTATTGCCACAATAGATAAAAGTATCAGAACTATAATGGATGGCTTGACAGTTCGTCACACTTAGAAGTTTGTTGTTTGCCACTGTTACACAGGTGAACCCCAAAGACCTGGATCCAAAATATGCCTACATCCAGGTGACGTATGTCACGCCTTTCTTTGAAGAGAAAGAAGCTGAAGATCGAAAGACCGACTTTGAAATGCATCACAACATCAACCGGTTTGTGTTTGAAACCCCTTTCACACTCTCAGGAAAAAAGCACGGCGGTGTAGAAGAGCAGTGCAAGAGGCGCACAATCCTGACAAGTACGTGTGCTCAGGCTGCCTCCCCCTCCCATCCCACCTCGGCCAGCTGAGCCCAGCAAGGCCCTGTCGTGTGCCAGGTTTTGTTTTCTGCACCACATGTTGTGCAGAGTGAGAAGTAATCTTTGCAGTGTGTCCATTGGCAAAGTACATGCTTTCTTACTGTCCTGCTGACTGTCCTAGGGAAAGTTATTCTCATTTGTGGAGTCATCAGCTGTCTTATTTTTCTTTATTATTGACATCTTAACTGTTCTTGCAGTGATGTAATTTGGGAGTGGTTCTGCTGCAGGCAGCTTAGCGCTCAGAACCATTGTTCTTTTAATAATAAACAAGTCAAAGAGCAAAGTAAGGTGCCGGTTCTGCTGAGAAGAGTAAAACTTAGCAGATATGAATTTTTGTTCAAAATGGGAATAAGATACATTATACAGAATTTTTTAGGCTGAGAGGTAAAATGTCATCTCATTGGAAACAATCAGTCTTTTAAGAGAGGCATGTCAGGAGCATTGGATGTGTCTGTTCTTACTGAGTCATATGAAACAGAAAATGTTTAGTTCCTTACCATGATTGAAATCTCTTTTTAAAGAGGCATCCTTTGTGAAACCACTACTGAAACTTGACCTGTCTGAATTTTGGCTGGGAGCTTGAGAAACTGCCTGAGATGGAGGCGTTGTTCTCATGGGCAGCCGTGACCAGAAGCTGATGTTCACAGCAAAGGCTCCCGAGTTACAGAAAATCTGGTTCCCCACCGACTGCGGTGCATCTGCTTCCCCCAAAGGGCAAAGTGAAGAAAGCTGCTTGCAGTACAGGCGTAGTCACTCAAAGTTTCTGTTCTGGCAAGTCAGGAAGGAGGCACTGATGTCTGGGGGCATCTTGTTACATGACACAGCTTTGCTCATAAGAAGAAGAAAGGAGGAGTAGCTCGTGTGTGGTTTTTTTAAGTGCTTGAGTAGCAGTAGGTGTTTTGAGATCTGTATTGAAGCAGGTAGTTTCACTGACTTGAAAGCGCAGCTGCTATGGTATGTCTGGTGAAAACAGAGAGGGTTCTTCTTCCAGCAGAATATTTTCCTGAGGTTATTACATGCTGTCATCAGCTCCCACTGCTCTCAGCCTGGCTCCATCTTCAGCATTAGGTGGGCAAGTGATGACCTCCTCTTCTCCCCTGCTTTTCCCTCTGGCACCTGCTTCACCTCAGTGCTTTTCTCTAAAGGAGACTT
>Ga0065711_1000971_pt1 | contig 65532 bp, 41 predicted proteins | sample Hoacrofraction12_FD_59098 | JGI IMG/M metagenome (GOLD analysis project Ga0065711, IMG submission 59098) | Hoatzin crop microbial communities from Cojedes, Venezuela - Epithelial fraction 12 v2 (version 2) | ecosystem: Host-associated > Birds > Digestive system > Esophagus > Crop | place... | reverse complement strand
TTTTTTTTTTTTTTTCTTTTTTTTTTTTTTTTTTTTTTTTTTTTTTTTTTTTTGCTATATGAAACACAGTTGCCACCAAATGGACATTCGCAGAAGCATTTCTTCAAGGATCAATAGTTTAAAAAAAAATTTGCTTTAAAAGCCATTACACATGAAGAGACTTGAAAATTTAGCAAGGGAGTTTTTAGCAACGCTGTTTGCAAAATAGCAAGGTCCAAGTGTCTCCCGTTCAGAACTGCAGCTGAATCCCCTGCGACATTAGGACTGTAGGCTGTGTGCAGAATTTCTATGTGCCAAAATTCTCAGTGACTTTTAAATTTCTCCCGACAATTTTATTATTTTTTTTTTAATGCTGTAATTTTTTTGTTCATCATGTTTTGCTGTGATGTTACATAGGTAGATATGTATGTAGTTTTAATGTCACCTATAACAGACGTGTTTGGTAGCAGATTGTCCGGAAAGCATTTAAAATGAAGAGGTATAAACCCTTAAGGGCCAAATTCTGTATATTAGATTATTCATAAGAGGAAAATCAGACTGCCACTTTTATGTACACTTACTACATACAGGTAGGTAGCAAACTTAAAACAAAAAAAAAAAACCTAGGCATGTTGATGTTGCAAAAAACGCTGTATAAAGCTGAAAAATTGTTCATCTGTTCATTCAGTGCCATTGTAGTTGACATGAAGCGATTGTAAAACTGTCTCAGATTTTTCTCTGGTTTATTAAGATGCTAACTATAACATTTTTTGTGAATACTTTGAATGTTTCCTAACAGTTGTGATGTTACTGTTCCGTTTTATGCTCTTATTCCGATTTTCATTTTTAATGGTTTGGAAGCCATTTTTTGTAATGAATAAATGTTCATGCTGTACAGTATCTGTAGCATGCAGTTCTGGATTAATAAAAGCAACTTAGTATGTGCAGAGAATGACTTGTCAACTCATTTATGCCTTGACTGCGCTTTACTGTGGCCAAAAAGATTTGCAGCTCGAGTGGAAAACTTCCTCAAAAAAAATGCTGTGAAGCTCGGGGCAGCTTGCAGCCAGCTCTGGTGGTGAGAAATCCTCTGCTTCCTCTGGGTTCCCGTGCTGCCGCCTGCTAAATTCATTTTGCGCTGGCCCTCTCCCTGCTCAGCAAGCTTTTGCTGTGTTAGTTGAAAAGCTGTTTTACTTCAAGCAGATGGCACGTGATTTGGTGAAAGACAAATAGCCCATGAGCTAAAGTAATGTCGTCCCTCTGAAGTGATCCTGACTGGGGGACGGGAGACCATGGCTGGCGATACCTTTAATTTCAGAACATTCGTGGTCAACCTGGTGATCCCACAACGTGGGGCTGGTGCACGATAAAGGTCACACAGGAGAGCATAGGTAGCCCTGGTTAGTCGGTGTCCTTGTGCTGGCCTTGGGGTTTATCTCCTGGATACATTCGAGGCCATTTTTGCACACAGACACGTTTTTTTCAATACAGTGAGCCCTTGCAGCGCAGCCTGCTCTCCGCGCTGAGCATCCAGCATCCATCCAACACAGCAATGCCTGCAGGTGCCGCAGCACGAAGTGAACTTACATGCAAGAATTTCTATTAAATGGTTGGTTGGGTTTTTTAATCTAAGAAGGGATTTAAGCTTCGTAATTTGCAGGAGTTTCTCACAAGCGGATGTCACCATAGTCCCCCGTCGTCTTGGAGAATCTCAGCCATGGGAATTTCTACAATGGCACTCAAGTGCAATGGAATGCGAAGGTCTCGGAGCAGGCTTGTTCCCCGCCGTCATGCCACTGTATTGCTCAGGTAATGCACTTCTCTTCCATCGGTCCTGATGGACCCTGGGGGAAGGGTAAGTATTCTTCCTCGTAGGGGAAAACCAGTGAGGTGATTTTCTGCAGAGGCTTGGGAATGGGGCCATTTCGGGAAGCCCAGTCCCAGTGCGGAGACTGTGCCGTCGGCTGTTGGCTGCGGAAGGAATTTGCTCTATAGAGGGGCTGGGAGGTACTGGGTGAAGTACTAAATAATGTTTAAATAATGTTTAAACAGAATATATAGTATTTTAAATTGCTACCGCTGTCTTTAATGACTAGCTTACAAGCCATAAGCCGTTTTTTGTTTCAAATGTCATAGTAAAGGGTAACATACATGAGTATTTCTTCATATTTACAATTAGAAGGATGAAGTCATGGTGAATGTTTTACCAGGCTCCATTTAACTCCCCCTTGACCCAAGGCCTGATGCTGTTTCTCTCGTGGTCTAACGCGGCATTGCCCCTGGCTTCAGTGGGACATGTCCCCTCCCGCGGCAGGCGTGTGGCAGCGCCGGTGGGATGGGACTCTGCGGCGATGTTGCTGTGAAGCCTTTGCAGAAAATGCCAAGTCTTGCTGCTGCTGGTGGCCAGCAAATTGAACGCAATGCTCAAACTACTCTCCTGCTATTTAAGGTTTCTAGGGAATTTTTTTTTTTCCTTTCTCCTAAACGCTTTGACTCTCGCTAGAGCGTGGCCATCCATCAGCCAGACACACGTCCTGCATCTCTGGTGGGGATAACTGCTCTCTTCTAAAGTAAAACATTCTGCTCCAGGGAGATCTTTGAACGCCATGATTCAAAGGAGACACCATCAAGGTATGAGTCATATATTTCTCAAAATAGTGTGTTCTTCGCTCGCTGCTTTATTAGCAAGCCTTTGGAAAGCAGAGTCCCAAAACATCGTTCCGGGACAAATTGGTTTTCCTTCTGTGTGTGCTGTGAGAGGCACGTGTTCGAAAGGTAGGTTGCACAGAGCTCACGAGTCACGGATAATTCGTGCTGTGAAAAACAATTGCATATTCCTGCGAAAGCAACCGCTGGGGTTTCCTGTAGGTCATGCATTGGCTGTGTCCCTTGTTGGGCCTACGCCTGCAGATTTGCCTCTGAATTTCCCTTGCTTGGGAACCTAGCCCTGACCTGGGTCAAGGCTCCTGGGAGAAATTTGCCATTATTTATCTGTACTCGCTTTGTGGCCAGGAGTCACAGCTGAGGGCCCCATTGGACCAGGAACGCTGGAAACATGGCAGAAAGACAGCCCTTCCCGTACTCTGTAGGTGTAAAATGGGGTTGGTGGCTGGCTACAGGGGTGTGGGCTGGTCACCCCCAGATCCACGTTCCCGTCCACCCTCAGATCTACGGGAGTGAGGGCAATCTCCAGAGCGGGGACATGCTCTGTCCTCATACCGGGCTGCCGCGGGACAGCGTGGGGCCCTGCGTACAGTGGGTAATTCACTGTAGCTATTGCTTCCATCTGGTTTTATGGGATAAGGCAAGGAAGCAAGCCGATATATTGCATGTTCGGGAGACATTTATTTTCCATTAGTTTTGTAAATCTCATTTTTCACTTAGCGTATGGAATTTTAAAAAGTTTAAGCAATTGCTGACTCAATAAAGCAGTGCCACATGGTTTTAAGATTTGCTTAAAATAAAAAAAAAAAGGAAGGGAAAGGCAGGAAAAAAGAGTGATCTTTAGAGTCCTGTTCATTTCATTAGACCATAAAAAGATGTAAAGAGAATTCACAGTAAAGTAGTTGCATGGGCCATTGCAACAGTCATGAAAGCAAACAATAATAATAATAAAAATGAGCTTGTGTGGCAGTGCTACCCAGCCATGTCTGGCTTACACATAGGCGTGCTTCACCCAAGAGTCTGGGTGAAGGTTTTGCGTGCTATTTTGAGAGGTGCTCCAGCTGAAGACTAAATTCAGTACAGGACCAACACTGAGCTTCAGTGGTCTTTGTTGGACAGGAAGGCTGAAGCACTTGGAGCCTTAAAACTCTGAAGATGCAAATGTGCTCAGAGATTGCAGCAATTGCTATATTATAAAAAGTCGTAGACAGGTACTTTGGCATTCATTTTAAGATGTTCTCCAAAAACATTGTAAGACTTTTGAGGCAGATCAGCTACAGCTGAAAGCATCCCAATGGCCCATCATTGTCTATAATGTCACCAGGCCATTTTAAGGACCCTCTGAGGACTGGAGTCTGCCAGCCCCCAGACTGATTTCCTTTAGGGATGAACACAAAATATTCACTAATGACTTACATCCGTGTTCTAGGAGTTGCTCTTTTTCTGGAGTTGGAAATGCATGTAATTTGAGGGGGGGACGATGTTAGCCTGGACCTCTAAGGCAGTGGAATCATGAAGTCACACTGTCTGTCCATCTGTTTGACCCTCTCCTGATACCTCTGGAGTCTTCTGGCATTTTGAACCAGATTTGACAGCGGCAGTCAAACTCTCAGAGATGATGAAGTCCCTGTGAGTTCCAGGGAAATCTCTGCTGGCACTGAGAAGAGAGGCTTTCCAGATCCACTGCTGAAGAAAAGGCAGGGAGAGCTCAGCTGTTATCCGTTCTCTCTGGCAGCATCCAAATGGTCAGTTATCACATGTCTACTTCTGGACCAGCATCTGCGCTCTCCTGCCCAGCTGGCAGGCCAAGAAGATTAGGTAGGAGACATGGAGAGCATTGGGGTGTTGAAGGGAACAAGGGACATGGGAGAGAGTTAAGGGTACAGGGAAAACTGGAGACACTGCAGCTGCAGTATGTAACATTACATAAGATAGCAGCAGGGAAACGAAGGAAGGGAAAGGACGATGGGGAGACAGGAGACGCTTCTGCGGGACGTCAGGCCTTGCTGATGTTACTGCTTGCAGCGCGAAGCTGCTCTGGAAAAGCAGACGCCATGGTGTTACCAGCTCCTTGTCTCTATCCTTCGACTCGGTTGCTGGCACCAGCTGCCCAGGGAGCGGCACAGCCCCGTGCGGGAGGTACCCGCTGGCAGGGGCTCTGCCCGGGCGGGCGGTGATGCCCTGGGCTGGCTCCCCACCAGAAAGGTCTACAGGCTGGGAAAGGCTCGCGGTGTTTCCACAGTCCTGCAGCATGTCGAGGACCGGAGTTGGGCGCGTGTAGCAAGAAGGGTGAGTTTTCTCCAAAAAAAAGAGAAAAACGATTATTCTCTTATTTGCAGACAAGCCCATTTGTAGTAGCTGGGTCCAAGCATTAGAAAACACCCCGGGTTTAATCTCCCTCAGAAAATGTCTCCTTTGCTCCCTTATTTTGTGTTCCCTTCTGACTGTGCTGCTGGGGTATTTTTGGATCTGACTATATCTTTTTAATCTGTTTCCCCTGCCCCTTCTCAGCCCCCGCTGCCTCCCTGCCTGCTCCTCCTGCAAACTTATATAATGGCACATTATACAAAATAGCTAAGCAGGTGGTATTTTTAAAGACAGTGAGTGAGCATTTTTTTGGCCTAAATTTGGAACGAAACAGATGGATTTTAAGACTCTGCTTTTTCTATGAATAGTAACCGTTGTTCTCCACTGCCTTAAACACCAGTTTCAAGACCACCTCCAGCAACCAATCAGCACTCCGTTATTTAATTATAACAAAATTCTTAGCTCTGTCTGCTGCTGCATGGGCAAGTGGGGGGCACTGGATCAACTTCTGGAGCCAGGCAGACTTGCCAACAATAATTTTCCTTTTCCCAGAGGGCCGAGTGGGCCTGGACCGGGTTCCAAGTTCCTCCTAAACTGGCTGTTCAGTTTGGGCTCCCTGACAGAGTGCTTGAAAAGGGTTATAGAAAGGCAGATAAATGCACTTCTTGTTGCAAGCTTCCCTGACAAGCCAGGCCTCCAGAACAGTGATCTCATTCCTGCCTCATTATTAGTAGTGCCAGATTTTTTCCATTAACAGGTAATTGAGTCAAAACTAAAATAAGCAAAGTTTGTTTTATCCAATGCATTTTCTTGCTTGCTTGTGAAAGAAAAACACTTTAGAGAGGGGTTTGCTTTTAATGTTCATGGAAATGTATTTACATCTTAGAGATTCCTCTCTGCTCTAGTGTAATTAACCTGACTGGTCTTTTTGTTATTGTTGTTTTGATTTTTAAAGCAAAGACATTGGCAAGGCTTAATTCTTTTTTTTAATGGTTTGAATTCCCCAGGACCGGCAGGGTTGAAATTGCCCGTTCTATGCATGGCCCCGAGCGTTATCTCTCTCCTGTGTGTGTGTGTGTTTTCGTGGTGGGATTGACTTCACCCATAGCCCCAGGGAGGGAGCAGGAGTAGGAACCCAACGGGAAAACGCTGTGCACCACTGCCAGGCTCACAAGGAGCTTTCCCTTCCAGAGAGGCCGCAGAGAAACTGCTGGGACAATCAGTGTCTTCTCTCCTGATCGAGCAGCGAAACAAAGTGGCTGCCCATGAAATGCTCATGGTCTTGCTGAAGATCTAATCCATCTGGTTATGGGGACAGAAGGGGCAAGCGTAAAATCTGGGCTACACATCCTTGTGCTGAGACGGTGTTGCCTGTAGAGGAGGAGAGCAATTTTCTACCTGCCTGGGTGTGTCTGTGCACAGGGATTGCCATGCTGTCTGCCTCCGAGCCACGGCAGTGCCAGCGCCAAGAAAACCTGAGCAATTCTTCAGCTGGGAGCTTCAGGCTGCCCCGTGCAGCCAGTGGGCCACCTCCTCCCCGTCCTCGGCTGAAGGAGAGCGGCCCTGCCCTGGGTGAAAGGCAGAGCCCTCAAGAGCAACACGTGAAGCGCTGCAAGCCCCTGGGGACAAGCATGTCCTGCAGAGAAGTTATCACCAGTGTGGACGTCTTCCTGTTTTCTGAAGCATCTCCCTGATGCCTCCTAATCCTCTGGCGCTGGGCTGCCTTGGGAGACTCTGGGCCACACTACACATCAAGCAGTGAATTCCCTCTAAAATTCACGGGACTGGTGACCAGAAGCAGGGCTGTTTTCTGACCTAGCCTGGGCATCTAAGAGAGTTGCCTGTGGGGTCAGCTCTGGCCTTACTGCTAGGCAAAGCAGGCGCCTCTTGCTTGCATCCCCCACCCGTGTCCTGAAGTAAGAAAAACCCGCAGAGGCATTGTGTCATTTCAGCTGGTAGTTTAACAGGAAAGAGTTAATGACGCTGAAGACAAGTTTCATGTTTGTGGATTTGCTCTTTTGCTTCTGCTTTGGGCTATCCGTGGAGGCAGGTACCATGTTCTCCACCAACACTACGTCCTGAGCGCTTTGCTCACAGACTGACATCCTTGGACGAACCGCTTCTCTGGATGACCTCTTCTCTGGATGACCTCTTCTCTGGATGAGCTCTTCTCCAGCCCTTTGCAATGGAGCAAAGGGGTGGGAGCGTTGTGCAGGGCAGGTGGAGGCGGGGGGGAGGTTGAGCAAGGAGGGTGCTGAGAGCAGGCTGGGGGACGGAGCCATGGCAGGTCCCACCACAGCTGAGACCCCGCAGCGGGGAAGGGGAAGGGGAAGGGGAAGGGGTGGCCGCAGAAGTGCTGAGCGTGGTGCCTGCCTGCCGAGCGCTGAGCAGCCTCGCATCCCCTGGGCTCCCAGAGGCCAATTACCGATTCACAGAGCCTGCTTCGGCACAAACAGGGCCTTCAAAGACTTGGGAGCCTCTCTGGTTTGATTTGGTTTTGTTTTCTTTTTTTTTTTTTATGCCCTCCTGAGAAAAAATAAAAGCAGAAAGACCCATACTTTAAGGTCAAGTACGTAATTGTTTCTAACAGGAATTTCAAACATTGTCTCTTCCTCTGGGCAGGTATCTCTGGGTCAATTACCCTGACTACCCGACAGACACTGTAACCCCCGTCTGTACTTGAACACATCTTAAGTAGAATTTAAAGGGCTGTTTTGTTTCATTTAATCACAGAAATTCGGGGGTTTTTCTGGTTGGAAAGTTTAGCGGGCTTTCATCTCGTGGAGTTCTGATGCTAAGACTTCTCTGGCAGTGAAGCTGTAGGAGAAATCAGGTGAACCACATGGGAGCCGTGGTCCTGCGATAGCCCTTGTGTGGGCTGAGGTGGAGGGTCCATGTGGGGAAGATGTGCTGTGTACCAGGCACCATACCAGAAAATGCCTGTTCATGGCTGAAACAAAACAAGGTGCCCAAATTACATCCCTAGCAGTCTGTGATATACGTTAACCAAGCCCTGGCTCTAAAATGGCTGTAAAAAAGGTGCAGTCATGAGGTGCGCTGGCTCTTACTCCGTAATAGGCGTGCTCAGCAGCTGCACAGCAAAATCAGGGTTGCCACAACAGTGGGAGATGAAATTCACTGGATTTCTGGGGTACTCCTTATTGTACTGATGACGAATTTTAGTTCCCTGTTTACTGCGTGAACTTTCCTGAAGCAGCCAGGTAGCTTGCTTTTATAAACTTCTCCTCTGCATCATGAGGGCTGACAAAGAGCTTCTATTAGTGAAAAAACATTGAACAAAGTGACTTCACTTCAAATTGTTTCGAGAGAGAATCTTTTTCTTTTCCGCTCCCTCTTTAAATTTTTAAGTGAATTTAAATTAACAGACATCACTCAGGTGTAGGCAATACACAGATGGGAAAGGTTTGCCATCTACAAATCTGTTGCTTCATTAAAGCCTTCTGTTCAGCCAGAGATCACCCATAGCATGGACAACAACAGTACAGACCCTCTGAACTCTGTCCCTTCTTCAGGCTACTCAGACCCGGATGAATGAACTCAGCGATGTGGCAGCCGCTCTGTCTCTTCTTCGTTCAGACCCTTTCTGCTCCATTCCCACCTTACATAGTGCTTGTCACTGTTGCATCTCAGTACCTCTGGTTCCTTCCAAGAGCCACCAGGTTTACCTGTTGTCCTGCATTTCATGGAGATGTCATAGCAGCGTCAATTCCACTTCACGTTTGTAACCTGACCCAAAGGACAATTTTTAGGTTGAGTTTCACATTTGCAGAATATTTGATATGTTTTGCAAGAAGAGAGTCTATTAGCAGTGAATGTACTGGTGAGATAAACTGCTTCAAGTCAGCTGAGACCAGCAACAAGAAATGGCCTCGTCGAGCAGACCCAGTCAAGAGCACATGAGGACTGACTGTACAACATCAATGATTTTAATATCCTAATAGGTTCAGTCAAGATCTTTTACTGGAGTATTAGCATCTTTGAACTTTGTACTGACTTACGTCTCTTTTCTGGGATGAAATGCCCCAGATTTCCAACGGCAACTCACAGCCTTGGGTGTCCCATTTGATGAAGGAGGCTGGTTTGCAGGAAGCAGCGGATTCCTTTCATTCCAGGGGGAAAGGAGTCTGTGTAAACTATCTCAACTTCAACTCTAAAACTGAAGCCAAAACAATCAGTAGCTACTACTAAAAAATCTACAGTGGTCTTATTTTAATTTAAGCTGTGAGATACATTTAGCACACCGTTGGTACTGCATAAAATAACAATATTTTTCATGTCAGAGATGGCAAAAGGAACAGGAGTATAAATAATTCTATATGTTAGCTGCATTTACATATGCTCAAGTTTCACTCTTCCATATAAGTCTTTTGGATTTGGTCCAACCTAAAAATCATATTTACTCAAACTTAAATATTTCGGGTTTTTTTTTTTTTTCCAGAATATATCTGTCTTTTTTAGTGGTGATGTTGTTCTGGCTAGTTTTCTTTACTCTAACAGAGGTGACTCCGCAGCACATTTCTTTTGACAAAAACACACAAAACCAACACGAATCAGTTAACACAGTTGACATCTTTAAACTTGAATACATTTTTTCACTATAAACGCCACCACTCAACTTTCGTGTAGGTAGGTTTCCATTGTTAGTTGTCAAAGTCTTCTTGAGTGGATTTCCCACTGTGTCACTTTTGTGTGAGTCAAATCAAGATTATAGGTAACAGAGAAGAAAAAGAAAAAGAAGAGAAGGTTAGACCCTCATTTTAGAGTTTAAGAAAAATCTACCAGCAGGTTGCAGTTCAAGTTGGTAATATACATGAAAGGGGGAGTCCAAGCCGTGTCACAGGTATCACTATATTAGGCTTTCAGGAAAAAGCATACAAAACACATATTGTAGTGGTCACACACAGAGACATAAATTTAGGAACAAGATCTGCCTTAGCTTGAACATAGTCAGCTCTGATAATAAGGAACAATGGACCGAAGCTATTATGAAACGAAACCCAGGTGCCTGAATGGAGGGAGCTTTTAGCTGACTTCTCCTGGCATAAAAAAAGTCTAACTTTTTTTCACAGATATATCTTGTCCTAATTTTTCTCTGTTCTCAGTTTAGAAGACAGCTGATTTTATTTGGAATCTGGTTAATGAACATGATTAAATTGTTCCATGCTGAAATTTTCTGAAGTAACTTTTAAATGAGATTTTTTTTGTTTCATCTTTTCTGTCCTAAATAATTTTATTTTCATTGGGATTTTGGGTGTGCAAAAAAAAAACCACACCAGGGTATCCCCTGGATCATATCCACAATGTAGTAGCCAGAATGGCTTGCGGATACTTTGTAAATAGTTTGCTTAGTTCCTAGTCCTACATGTAAAAATCTCTCTGTGAGTCTGCTATTTGTTAATTCACTGTGTGAGATTGTCAGAAACAACCTCAAGGAGGGAAAGACACTGAACACCTAAACGTGGGCAAAAGCTTGATTTATTGCCAGAATCACTTGTTTGGCACTTTGTCTTGACCTGTATGGGATGTCAACAGACTGCTGAGACTGCTAAGAAAGCTGGAGGACTGGGAGAGCAGAACCGTTCAGCAGAATTAGAAGAGTCGCACAAGCACACAAGAAGGATGGAGACAAATTCCAGGTTATCAAGGGATCTGATGATGTGAGACCTCCAGCAGTAGAATTTGCAGGTAAGTTTGACTTTCCTTGCAAAAAGAGTATGGGTGCTTTCCAGATGTGAGAGATATGTGCACAGGTCTTTTGTCATACTGAAGACCTTTTCTCTTGCTAAAGTAACTATCTCACATGCTATCTAATGTTATTATTGCTAGGAGGAAACCAGCTTAATATGAGAAATTCGTGTTTTACTTTTGTCTTAATCACCGGCCACCAGCTGCCAACGGAAACCACTGCATCTTGTCCTCTTAAAGTAAGCATGGTGGGTCCATACCACATGGAGCTGCACTCCCAGAGTTTGTCTAAGGGCCTGAACATTATGGGAACCCACCTCAGGGACTCAGAAGTGTGGAGCAATGTTCTCTTGACTTGAAGGAGCAATCAGAATATCTGGGGAACAAGCAAGACTGAGGTAGCCTTGTATTTGGGTCAAACAGGGCAGCTCTTCCCTGCAGAATCAACAGCAATTACTAGATTTGCATCAAAGGTTTAGTCAGCAAAAGGTTAATAGTATTAAGCACGAATATTTTGGCCTGTTTTGCAAAAACATACAAATATTCAAGGGTGTTTGCACTGAGGCTTTTGGCTGTACATCTATAAAGATGCAAGCAAGAAGCCAAACATATGTTCTGGTGTTCTAGGCTTTGATTCTTAATCATGTTCTGTGCTTGCGTTCAGAGGTTTGCTTTGGGACCATCTCCAGTGTGAGAAAATATGACAGAGAAATCAAACAAAGAGGTTATGCGTAACGGTGCGGTGTTCATATCTGAAGGGGAGCTTTTGTAAGCACTAACATTATTCTTCTTTTGACAGTAGTCACACATTTTCACTTGGTTTATCTTAACTGGGAATAACCCCTAAGACAGGATGTCTCCGGGCACTTCAGAGAAGTGCTTTTTGAAGGCAAAGGAAATAATGTTACAGGGCTGTGCCTCACATCTCTTCGACTGTTAACAATCCTATAAATATCACTGCCGAGTGCAGTATGTGTCCATGGCTGGTCTCTAGTGTAGCTGCAGCGCCTGGCTCATAGCATAGGAATATTCTCTGATCTAGGAGAATGTTTCCCAGCTTTACTAATACTTGGCTCCCTGACACAGACTAAACCAGCTCTGACAGGCCATACAAGAAGGCACTGGCTGGGCACATAAACTAGGCAATGTGTCACGGTATGAGAAATATCAGGTACCAGCTCTCTCAAGGGTGGAATTCTGAAAGAGCCACAGGAACAGAAAGAGATGGAAATTAGGGTTTTGGGATGGGTTTGCATTTGCTTTAACCTGACATTCTGCCCTTCCATGGCTATGAAACTTTTCAGGAGTGGCTTTCACACTTTCTCAATATATCACTCTTTTAGTCATTCTGTTTACCAGGTAAGAAGGCTTACTTGTAAGCTGAACTTTCCTTTTCCTTCCCTCTTTCTATCCAGAAAGATTCCTCTTCCTTCATTTTTAAGTTTCCTTATAACAGTTTAAAATACTGTAATGGGAAATGTCAGTCTATGGAAAGAAGTGTAAAAATTAAGCAAAAAACCCACCATGGTCTAATTCTAAAATGCATTTAATCTCTTTTGTAACTTTTTGCACTTTGGTAATTCAGTAATTATAAGTGAATGTACTTCACTGGATAGATCTTATGTGAGATATATCTGCAAAGAAAAAGCCATGAAGTCAATGGAAATATTTCAGTAACCTGAGGTCAAGCTGTAGTTTCCTGAGAAAACAGAAACTCAGTTTCTTTTCTTCCAATCACTCTTGTCATCTCTTCTTCCTCACATGTACAAATTCATTTTCCAATGCACATTTCTGTCCCATGACTGCTGGAGCATGTGGCAGGTGTGAAAACCTGATCTATCAGCTGTTGAAGCCAATGGATTTTGATCACAGCTCACTTTGCATTGGGCTCTAAATGGTTCTTTCTGCAGAAAATGTCACAAAGTATTGGTCAGGAACTTGTAAGAGGAAAATGGAATCGAATTTAGAAAACACCCTGCACCAAAAGAGAATATTGAGAGCAAAAGAGCAGCAACAGGAAGAACATCGTCCACTGCTGGCCAAACTACAGGACAATTAAACCAGAAATAGCATGGGGCAGGAGAGAGGGCAATTAATTCCATTGGAAGGATGTCATCTAGCAGTTCAAGACAAGAAGGAAGCACTGTATAAAGTGGAGATGAGCGTGGCAGTCTGCCAATGTATCACAGTCTTCTTTTATGTAAGATGCTTATTAGTACCTTGCATTTCAAATTAAACATTTATAGTTCTGTTAATAGCATGCGAGGAGGGGGCCTATTCCAGAGATTAGTCTGTACAATAAGTTGTGCACTGATATAAATTAGGTCAGTGAAGCTTGGGATAGTCGTGCTTACATTCTTGACACCATTTGTATGTTTGGGCTACAGGCTGGGGTGGCAGCCAAGCTACATCTAGGCACACTACTCTCCTCTCTGTGAATGGGTCTACCTCTTACTTCCCTGCAAAGTGTTTTGCCTGTGTCAACTGGTTTGGGCTTCAGCAAGACTTTTAAGTGAGTCTGTGTTGTAACTCTCATAGCTGGCAGGCCACTGTCATTATTCCCATTATCCCACATGGAGACTCCTGCAGCTTTTAAAGGAGTTGCCCAAGGACATGCAGAGAAGCAGTGCCAGCTTTGTGAATATACAGCCCCACCATTCTTATTAGGTTGCATGGAAGATGAGAATAGGCCCTTTGATGCTTTCAGTGAGTGCTGAAGCCTTTACCAGTGTTGTGAAACGTCATTAGAGGGGCCAAATTCAACAGCTACATATGGGAATGGTCCTTGGCATGCGGACCTAGTCCAGGAGAAAATGTGAAAACAGAAGTGAGTCATATTGAAATGAGGGTTATAAAGACAGCAATGACCACTGAGACATACACAACAATAACTCAGAGCAACCTCTCGCTGGCGCACTCTGCTGTGCCATCTTTTTAACCCTGGAGGAGGAGACTGGGAAGAGAGATTTAGAGCAGATCTGTGGGACTGATATAAGTGAACGAAGCTGACTTCTATCTAGGTGCTTCTGGGTTCTCATCCGCCACTTTCAAGGTGTAAGGGAAACCAACTTGGTCCTCTGTGATCTGCTCCCTGGGATACAGATAGCAGGACAAAGCAGTCATTCTCTTTTTCTCCCATGGTAAGTGGTCTCTGGCCTTTTGATACTAAATATATGGGGTCTTTCCAGAAGGGTAATGCGAAATGTCAAAGAGATAATGTATTTAAGCATTCATCTGGTTTACAACCATTTTATATCCACCACACAAAGACATAGAAGGCTGCTCACTCATTTCTCTGCACTCATCATGCTGCCATTGTGGGACCAGAAGATAATGAGATGAATAGGAAGCATTTCCACAGCATGAGTGATGTAGGAACATCATTATTAATGTTAGTACAAAATATCCCATCTCTACATGATGTCCACATATCTGAGATCCAGCCCTCTGCCAGATATAAAAAACCATGACCATCCAACAGTGATCTGTTACTTAATGGAAAGTCTGCTCAAATTTCAGTTTAAATTGCATTTATTATTGATGTCTCAACTACAGAGTATGTATACGGATTGTGTCTTCCCCTTACAGTGCTGGAGGATCAGTAGCTTCCATTTAAACAGACAAATATCGGCCCAGAAGGATGTAGAATGTGTCGTACTCTATATCTAAAAATGGTAAAAATCCTTTGAAACCAGTGCAAAAACTATATTCAAATAGCCTTTTCTATACATACTGAGGTGCCCATTTTCATGCGGCTGGGGCCAGGTACTTGCAGCTTAGCTCCTGGTCACTGGTGCTTTTCCCTCTGGCTCCTGGTGGGTTAAGTGAGCGGTCCTCCTGGGGCAAACGGGCCAGCCTGAGGGCAGAAGCTGTGAGGATGTGGTTCAAAGGGGTAGAAATGGACAGTTATACGTGTGGTGTTGGAGGCATGCATGCCAGGATGGTTGTGGGGGCATTACTTGCGGGTAAATGTTACACTAGATAATATTTACATTTTGGTCATCCTTTTCTCTTTGCAGGTTGCCCTCCAGAAGGGAGTAGTTTTCAGATATAATCTTGAGGTGACATTTTTGGTAGTTAATTTCTGACATTTTTTATCTGTGGCTTGTTCACAAGCAGCTTTTTGCACACACTCATTGCTCAGCAACCTGCATGGGACTTCTCTGGACATCACTTTGTTGGGTTGTGTGCCACCAGGCAGGAACGGGTGCCCGCAGCACTGCAGATCTCACTGGCACAGTGAACCCAGGTATTTGAATGATTTATTTCTAAGATACCTCCTCCTACATTTGGACATATCTGACAAACTTTGTGTTTGGGTTTTTTTTCCTAAAGCCTTGGAACAATGCAGTTGATCTTCTCACACTAACTCATTCATATTCATATTTGCTACAGTAGATATTTTGAATGCTCTACTTCAAGCTGCACCCAGAAGTACACAGTGGAACAGATGGTAGAAAGAGCTAGAAATTTTCTTGATATTTTAGGGGTTGGACAACAACCATAACCTGATCCAACAAATTTTCTTGTTCTCAAACATTTCACTGTCGATACGCTCCTCAGGAATGTACTCAGAGTTGTTTGGGGACATGGAAAAATATTTACCTCAGCCTTCCACAATTTATTACTTATTGTTTGAAAAAGTTGCCTCTTTTCTGTGCCAGCATTTATCATCTTGGGAAACACACTGGAATATAGCAGTGATATTAAACAACAATATGCTCTTTGCTGGGATAAAATAATGTTGCTGGGCCACTGCAGAGGAAGCCAAAAACCACATGTGAAACAGTTCCTTTGGAAGGGCAAGAAGTCTCAAAGTTTGTTAGCAAATAATTTAGCTAGTGGTGCAGACATCAAATGGCTTCGGCAGCACTTGCAAAGCTATTCTGAATATGCATTTCCCCTGAAGTGCTGGGGCACAGAGCCGCAGTAAGGAAGGTCAGAACCATAATAATAAGAATCCCTCACCAGTAAAAAATAATAGTAGAATATAATAAAATTTTAAAAAATCCTTGCAGAGGAGTTAGGGGAAGAAAGGACAGACTGTGCGAGTCTTTCAGCAGTATGTATTAATTTAACTTCTGTTTGCGTGGCCCTGAATTAGGGGCTGCCTTAGCTCCTGGGTAGAGGTGGCAGCTCAATTCCTTTTTTCTTCTTCACCCTGGCTGGAGAAGCAGAGGCTGCCATCCCTCTCCTCCAGTCGTTAAGATGCTTTCTTAGCTGAGAATTTCTTGCACATCCATACATCTGTTTCCCCTCCCCAAACTAGTTTAATATTTTCTCCTGTGCAGCTCCTTATGTTTGGTGGAGATTTCCTGCACAAAACTGCACAGCTACAAATGCAGCATTCTTTAAATATTTCCTTAAAATCCTCCCCTGCTGAGCTGCCTATGAAATACTTGATGAGAGATACAGAGTCCGTGTGTGTAGTAAAATGAACATCCTCAAGGACTTCCTCACTGTCTAGCTGTGCCTGCCCACTACCTCTTGTTGTAGGATACTCAGTAAATTGTGGGGAGGAGAGACCATCTTCACTATATGGCCTCAACGCAGCCAGTGAAGCTTCCTCTATAACCCATAAATCAGACAAATCCTGAGTCACCCTCCTCTTCTGAGCGGACTTCAGCTTGCTCAGCCAGGCACCAGGAGCTCTGTGCTCCTCAGCAGCTGAGCCTGACACGTCCCAAGCGGGGCATCTCCAGCAGGATGCTCTGCGGGTCCCTCTTGGCTGCCCTGGGAGCACACGGATGTGCGGCAGCCGGTGCTGGGACATCTGGGGGGACCTCAGCACAGAGGGGGCTGCGACTGTCCCGGGAGGTGGTGGGTGCCATTGCACCTTGTTGGTTGATTGCTCTGTGAGCAGTGCACCCGTTTTGGCACAGCAAGCGGTATCTTATTTAACCTTCTAAAGACTCGCTCATCCCGCGAGTGTCCTCGCAGGCACCAAAGAACAAATATAAACTTTACTTCCCTTTTGATGTGCGCAGAGGGGAAAAGAGAGGGGAAAGGATCAGAGCTGCGCTTGGAGGGAGAAGAAACAGAATTAGAACAGATGGAGCAATTCTCAAAAATTATTAATAACCATTAATAAAGGCACATTTGAATGCCGAGTTTAGTTGTGCAGGATCCAAAGAGCCCCGGGTGTGCTGGAATTGTCCTGGCCCACCTCTGCAGTGCTCCCACCCGGCGGGCAGGGTGCCCCAGTTTCTTGAAAGCATGCTCTGGACTCGACACAAGGTGTGAGACAAATCTTTGAACCCTGGGTGCTTTGCCCAATGCCTGTTCCTTTATTAGAAGCCCAGAAGCCAGCATGGAATAAGCAGGGTAGCGGAATATTTTTATAGCAAGGCCAAATCTTTATTATGTTTCTTGGCCCAGTTTAGTGGAGAACACTGCTGGGCCTGATTTCAGTTTTGATATCATACACTGAGGCTGCAGACCCTTAAGAGTACAAGCTGCAGAAAAGAACATAGAAAATGTTAGGAATGAGAAAAGGCCATTCAACACATTGATGCTTGTCTCTTGTAATACAGCGTTTCCCCCAGGATAGCATCTAATTGCTTCTTGAACGAGCCCACTGTCTTTGCCTCAACAACCTTGCCCAGTAGGCCATTCCAAACATTTATTATTCTTTGAGTGACAAAGCACTTCCTTATGTCTCCTCTGAATTTGTTTTTTGAACTTCCATTTATGCCCCCGATCCTGTCATCTGTGCAGTATCAAAAGTAGTAACATGCATTGATATTATCCATTCAGCTAAGATTTTTGTATACTTCAGTTAGACCCCCCTTAAATGTCTTTCTATTTTTTTTTAAGTTGAATAGATTGAGGGTTTTTTTCACCTTTCAGTAACTTCTACAATTTTATCCTGGAACCAAGTCGAGCAAAAATATTTGTTAAAGCCTGACTTACATTAGACCATACTGAATGGATGTATAAAGTCTACTACAGAAACACATTTCAGTAATATTTTTCCCTCTCTTTCGGAGACTAAACTATCGTTTAGTTTCCCTGATGCTTGCGTCTGGTTATTTTGATAAAAGTTAACTAGGAAGAGGGCAAGAATAAAAAGGTTGATGTGAAATTTGGAAAAATCTGATAATCTCAAAATTTTTCCATTTATACTGTGGGCTTCCACCTCCCCTCCCCCCCGCCTCCTTTCCAGGTATTGGGGATTTTGTAAAAGATAAGTGTTTATCACAGGGGATTTTCCACGTGGTGATGCTTTGCAGGATCTGTATGAAGAAACGTCAAAATTCATCCACAATCCCCCCAAAAGCCACAGAATCAAACAGGCGCAGGTTCAGCCCTCATTCACCGCCATATCCGAGGTGAACAGTTCATTATCTTTTTGGATGAAATTCTATGGCATATATTACGCAGGAGGCCAGAACTGATGATCTAATAGTCCCTGCTGGCTCTAAAAAATATCTACAAATAATGATTATAGATGAAATAATATATATGCCCTGCACTAAGTCAAAACCAGCAGTCTTTGGGTGGGAACAAGAAATTAAGGAAAGGAATTTTGCCTTAGCCCTTTCCCAGAAGCTGGACAGACATCTACGAGCGTTAGCATGACTGCAGCAGTGGCTGTTTATTCATTGTCTCTCCATTTTTTTTACTATATTAAAGGTGTTGGGGTTTTTTTTAAGCCATCTATAAATCTATTTTGTTTTCTCTGAATTCCTTCCCGATGCATTTTTAGGAAAGTGGGATCTGAGCGAGATGGGCGGGTTGTCCCTCCAGCGCATGGCTGAGCTGGAATTATTTCCTCACAGGCTGTTCATGGATTTAACACCGGCTTTCCACAGCATCACTGAGTTTTGGATCAGGTAAATTGGTATCAGGACTAATTAGCTTAGGCAGAGCACTAGCATCACTTCTAGTTTGGAAATGAGTTTGTTCAGCATCATCCTGTGTATATTCTGCACAGGGTCGCACAGTGGCATCCAGACACGCTACTGGATGCATCACAGCCGAGGGGCTCATTCCCCTTTTCCCCGGTTGGGACTGTAGCTGTCAGTCAGCCCCGCGCCAACGTTGTGTTGGACTATACTGGATCTCTGGGGGGTAACGAGCAAGTCAGCCCTATAAGTCTCAGGAAATTGTTTGTGCTATTGTACTACCAGGGAGAGAAAGCTCATGTATGAGATGGGATAACGTTTCAGTTTTTCTCTGAAAAACCTGTACAATATTTGCTTTGCTCCAGGCCTTGGGAATCTCCCATGATTTGTCAGAAAATAATTGTTAGTGGTACAATAAATTGGTTATTCAATTCCCTAAGTGTTCTGAGATGTATGCAATCTGGAAAGCCAATTTGTTTATATTCATGTTTTCTCCATATTCCCTTACCCATTCTTTGTCATTATCTTTATTTTCACAGGTTTATTTTTCTCCAGTGTTTTCTAGTTGTTCAAACTTTGTGTTTGTATGTTTGTTTAAAGGCAGATTTCAAAAGAGTTCAGTCTTTCGATTTACTGAAGGATTCAACTTCTCGCTAGTACTTCATGTCCCCTGGTATTTTTCGAAGGCTCTTGTTCTGCTTACCCATCTATCCAGTGCTCACCTCTTTGGTCTCTTTGCTACTCACGTCTGTTGCTCACACACCCCAGAGTCCTGGTTTCGAACGACGGGCCCCTTATATTCGGCACGTCTTTGGACATTATCTGCTGCTTGTTCTGCACATTTTTTTACAGAGAAATTTTAATGCTTCTTGAATTGAGGTATTTTTAGAAGTCACCAACATTTTTCTGCACAGATAGATTTCCATTTTCTTGCCTGGGAGGGCTTCATGCCTACCCCACGTAATGCTGCAGCCCGGCATTGGTCACCGGGAGAGATGGGGCAGGGGCAGGGCACCAGCCCGGGTCACGGATGAGCCCAGACCAAGCCTTCCTTCTCCCACAGGCTTCCCCTGAGATCCTATGGAAGTCATTTAATCTTTCTGCTTCAATACCACATCTGTACAAATGCTGATTTAAACCTGCCTGTAACATACAGCTAGAGAGAAACTTGTAGAAGTGGCTGAGGGCATCAGACACCCTGCAAAGGACTTGGCCATCCAAGCTGCACTGTGGTTTGATGTGAAAGCATCATGCTTCTGCTCCCCACGAAGGTCTTCCTCACTCCTCATGCAGTGTGTGAGGCTCCCACCAGGGGAACCTGCAATGCAAAGGATGTCTGCCACGTCCCTTGGATCAGAGCTGCCTGGAGAGAAGAACATCTCTGGGAGGACCGAGGCTGTGATAGCTCCATGTCCTGGCGGAGGTGATGCAAAAAGTGCTGCGAGGTTTTCGTTATCTTTGGCAAGCCTTTCCTTCCATTCTGTCCAGTGTTTCAGATTGTTAGGACTGCTTGTCCTGTCAGATCTACCAAATATAACTACAGCATTCACTGGATTTAAATATTTTCAAGTGTTTACAACCACATCTCCTCCCCGGGGGGATCTCCAAACTGCACTGCTTGCTGTATTGTCTTTGGCTGGGTCTTTAGAGTTTCAGAATTTATGTGCTTTAAAAATCAATGAGCCTTGGTTAGACAAGAACCGAAACACTGTGACTTCTCATCTGGGTGACTCCACTCCTAGGATTTCACAGGGATTACGAGAGATATAAATAAACCTCAGCTTTGTAGCTTTCAGAGTTTCTATTGAAATTTTAAGTTAATTTAAAATTATGAGCCAGATATACTATGTGAATCACATTTGAAACCATAGGTAGTCCTTACATAGTAAAGACTGAGAAGGTATTTAAATATTAGATGAATTGGAACTGAGGTTTCTTTAGCCTCTGCTAGCCAATGAGAGCTAGTGACAAAGAAGCCCATGGTGATGAAAAGCCTGGTTGTATAAATATTATCACTCAGCTCCAGACTCTTTTGCGCCGTGTAGATCTCATGCCCTGGAGTTCCCCAGGGCAACTGGGTGGCAAAGGCGGGCGTGCAGACACGTCCACAGCCAGACCTGTCCTCCCTGTGCAGCGGGCAGCATGAACGCCAGCTTTCTCCTCCCCTGGACTTCAGAGCTCCCTAAAGGCCTGTCCAGGCTCTTTGCAAGTGAAATGAGCAGAGTTTGGACCTTTGCTTAAAATACAGACTGGCCATAGCTAAAGGAGCATACTGGGACACCCTCACTCAGTTGTGGGCCACATGGCTGAAACCTTCATCATGGGCTCGCTCTCTCCTGCAGTATTTTGTGGGAAGCTGAAGCAAAAAGGATTCTTCCCTCTCCTTTGAAAGAGCTGTAAAGAGGAATGGAGAGATGGAAGCAACAACCAGAAGAAACCAGGGAGGAAAAAAGAAAAGAGAGAGAAAGAAAGAGACTGAAAGGGAGAAGGAGAAAGGGGAGAAAAACAGGTGTCTCTCTCAACAGTCAGGGGAATAGATTATGTGCCATGTCCTTCTCGGTATAAAGAGGTTGTGTGGGAAGGGGGAGATGACAGATAATATATCAAAGGAAATGAATTGCAGTATTAAGAACCTGACTTTGCTTTGTCGAATTTGCAGGTGATTATTGTGTAACTCTCTGCAGCTCCTCTCAGTGATGGAAATGCTCTTCAGATCCTCAAGACATAGTACTACTGGTAAAAGCAACAGCTCTTGAGAGAGTTGCTTACTCAAAGTGGCAGAAGGCTTCTTAAACCTACTTCAGGATTCTTCCAACACTGTTACCTATTCTGTGTAGTCTCTATGTGCTTGAGATATATTTTCCTCCCTGATGGCAGTAAAATAAGAGCTCCAAAAATACAGTGGGAACCTCTGAAGTAAAATTTAGTTCAATTTTACAATTTTCCACTTGATGTGATAATCCTAGAACAATTGTTTTGATATCAAGAACCAAGGATGACTCCTACAACATAAATCAGTGAACTTACGGCAAGCATGGACTTACGGCAAGCGTGCTGGAGGAAGACTGATCCCAAAACACCACTGAAGGCCATGGATAAGTTTTATCTAACAGCAGAGGATTCCTGAGAAAACCCTTTAACAATAGCCATTTTCACACGTAGCTGAGATTTGACAGATGAAAGCTCAAGATTGCTTACCATCAAAATATGACCTAAAGATTTGCTGTAATGGAACAGCAAAAGAAGACCTTGGCACAGCCAATGGCTTGATAGCAGGCAGGAAAATTGCCTCCTCGTATAAAAAGGATACTGAGGAGTGAAAGAATGCATGCAAATAAAGAAAAGAAAGTCTAATTTCAAAACATTGTGACAAAAAAATCTCAGTGATTAAAAAAAAACAAAAAACAAACCAAACAACTCTTCAGGCAAGCGTTTCAGATTTTTGTTCATAGCTCAAAAATCAAGTCAACTTTTCATTTATTTTTCCATTTGATCAAATTCTCTTTTCTTTCTCCTCTTCTTCTGATTTTTTGGTGACCAAGGAAATACAGGCAATGATAGAAGAGAAGGAAGAAACTAAGACAACAAAGCCAAAATGAAAAAAAGCTAAACATTTCCAGGCACTCTGATCGTATTCCATGTCCTTTGGAAAAGAAATGGCTTCAGAGTGCTTTGTGGGTTTTCCTCCCTCTGATTTTGAACCCCATTAGAAAACGGGACACAGAGAACCCTTGCACAAGATGATACGTCCTGCAGGTGAGGTGTCTGCAGCACAGCTGGAGTGGGGCTTGCTGGGAGGTGGGAAGGTCTTCACTTACAACAGCCCTGGGCACAGCATATGTGTAAAAGACCTGCATAGGTAAGGATTCACACTCAGAAAATGCTTCAACTTTTTTTAGAAGATCAGATGCTCAAATGAAGATATAACTTCTGTCCTACAAATCAAATATCTTTAATATTCTCATTCCATAGTAGATATAGTATCCTTTGAGGCGCCCTCAGACTTACAGCTCCTTAAAATCAGTGCTTTGCCCTGGGAAACAAAATAAACCTTCAAAAAACATGTAAAAGGATTATGTCCAGTGTGACCTACCCTTGTCTGGGTGGGGAAGGGGGGGACTGGAGGGAAGGGTCTTTCTTGCTAACTAGTCTGAAGTGGTTCCCAAACACTGAAGCACAGAACAGTAAAGGAAATTTATAACTACATCTCTCTCTTGGCCTTTCCCCAACCCTTAATGCTCGTCATTCATGGCTTTAAAGTGGTAAAAGAAAGGGAGAGCTGTAAATGGGAAACAAAATAGACCAAAACAAACCTCTTAAAAACAAACTCAGATCCAAGAGATCACTTTTACCCTCCAAATTAGGAAAATTCACACTTCATTGCCATCAATGAGGATTCCAGACAAGGCGTATCCAAACGGGAACAAAGTTATTTGAATGAAAAATTCAGCTGTCCTCCTTCCTCTGCCTTCCTCTGTTGGCTGCCAGAACTGACACACAGAAAGAGACCTCTTTGGCTTCGTAACGTTTGAAGTGAAACTTTTTGGGGAATACTGAAAGTCACTCACAGTCCCAGGGGAACGGTGAGCCATTTTTTCCACCCTCCTTTCTTTGTAGTTCACTTTCCCCTATATACTGTTTTTCTTACTGCAGCTTTTCTGATCACAGTATCACAGTGACTTTATCACCGTCACCTCCTCATTGTGAACCAGCCCATCCCTTGGAGGCAGAGAGCCATTGTGGAGGTGGTAAGTAATTTGTTTTGTTCAACGGATTTCTTGTTATGCATGCATGCAAAGCCCCTTTTATCTCACATTTAAATTTGTGTTTTCCCTCTTATGATTGGTTTTGTGACATCAAAAAGCTTTCAGCATCTTCAAAAATCAAGAAGAACAAACTCTTAGAAAAATAAAATAAAATAAAAATAAAAAGAAATCCTTCCTAGTACACCCAGCATTTCAGTGCAGCTTTAGAAACGAACAGATTCACATGGGATACTGGCTACTAACGACTATGGAAATAAGCCTGATTTTTTGATCTCTAGGCCCAAACATTATTCATATTTTTTTCCTTAGCCTCAAACAATGTCTTCAGATAGCCCAGGTAAAAGCAAGCCAGAAACAAAACAACATCATAGAGGAATTGCTTTATGCAGATACTTTCAGCTGTGCTACACAACTCGCATTGTCTTTGAACCCAGTGTGATGAGAGAATGATTTGAGACTCCAGGGACGACTCCTGGATATGTTTTTACTTCAGCATATTGTAGCGAGACAGAAGTCTTTGGCTTAAGAAATGTGTTCAGCAATCTTCTGCATTTGAGGGGGTTTATTATGATTTCTATTGCTCTAGTAACTCTTTGGACAACGTCGAGAGCTGAGGTCAAGGAGCAGACACACTGTACCTAAGAGGTTATGCAGACTCACTTTAACCTTTGAGAAAATGGTTTGTCCATGCTTAGTTGGAGGCTGAGAGCAGGAGTGAGAAAGTCTGAGCCAAATCCTCTTCCTCAAAATTAGGAGAAGTGGCTGTAATTGTCGGGCTGCTTTTCAGGAATGGAGCCACATATATCCTTTGATTTTCAGACACCTGTCTACCTTTCTAAGAATGCTTTCATCAATTGAGTTTTTGAGAACTTGTTAACGTTTGCCTAAGAACCTACAATGAATTGAAGTATTGTACCTTAGTATAAGTTTATTGTACATAGCCCACATACTCTGACATGCAGTACCCAGACGTTTAGATTCAAATCACTTGAGGAGAAATGCACTTAAAACACAAGCCACAGAATGGTCAGAAATTGCATCATAAACTGTGTGGGACATGCGTTTATCTACAATTCTATCTTGTTTCTATAAAATTCAGGATCATTCTAGAAGCAACTGAATGGCAAAGATTTTTTAAAAATGAATCCTCTATGATATTTCCCATTCAATATTCATTCTTTGGCAGAGAGGTGTGGACCACAGGGCAAGGGGTCTTCTCCAACGCAGCAAGACTGTCACAACCAGTGGAGGCCCTGTTGTCTCCCAGGCATCCTGGCTCTCCAACTCATGACGAATAAGTGATGCCAGCTGGGATGTGTCTGGTTTTACCAAAACGCTCTTTAGTGTAGCAAAACTAGAACCCTGTTTTGCCAAAAATTTACGATTATGAAGATGGAGTCACTTTATTGACCAAAATGGAGCCCTTTGTAAAAAATGGGCAGGTCAAATTTAAGCATGAGCATGCTCTTACACCTTGCTCTGTAGGACAGACCTGGGATGCAGAGACCACTATCTTTTACTGCCAGTAAAATGATTTGTCCTGGGTTTTTCCTGAGACAGGGGATTTTCCTTGCCCCGAGTCAGGAGATATCACACTCCCAGAGCTACGGTAGGAGGGCTGGAACCAGGTTCACAGTTGCTCATGTGAGCCCCCCACATAGGCAACACATCTCTCACTATTTGACCCAACGAAAGCGTACATTGGGGCTCAAAAAATGAGTGAGAAACATCACACAATCCAAAGCAGAGGTGTGACCTGAATTCTGTGTTGTGCATGAGCCATCCCTCCTTTTTTAAATTGTTCACTGTATCTCAGGCAGGATGTTCTAAGGCGACATCTAGGTTTTGTAACCCCAGCTATTGAACCCGTGAGTGCTATTGGGACTCTGAACCGAGAGTCATAGGGATATTTAGGTACCTAATTCTGGTAAAGTCGTCCTGCTTTATCTTCCCAGTGAAATCAGTTCTTCCCTTCTCAGCTCCTTTGTGAATGTGGACGGAAGGTATTAATCATCCTGAGAAAGGGATGTTGGGTACTGTGGGAGGCTTTCTGCTGCCTTGAATGGGAGCGGGATTGAGCCCTCATTGCCTGATTAAAAAGGTAATATGAGGCCATTACCAGCAAAGGGAGGAGGAAGGAGGTCTTCTTGCAGGGTGTGAAACCTTCCCCTTCAGCCCCATGCTCACTGCTGCCCTTGGATTTTAGGGGCTTTTCATTTTGGCAAATATATTTTATGAACTTGATGTACACTTAGCTAGAACAATCCCACACTGGGATCTAATTTCAGACCTACAAAGGTTGATTTATCCTTTTTCAGGCTATGTACTCATTTGAACTAAAATTACCCTGCTGCCAGCCTCCTTGGTAGCAATTACATCCAAAGAGAGAGAACCACTGAACTTCATGTATTGGTAATGGTCTTTCCGTCTATATTTTTCCTTGGGGATAAAGTTGTATGGGAAAATTAGACATATTAGGCTAGGACAAATAGAGAACAAGAATGCATATTTCATATTTTTAAAAAGTATCCTCATGTTACCAATTAGAGACATCATTTAATGCAGGTATTTTAGCATTGTGGTGCCAGTCTGTATATGAAGCAGAACAAAACCATTTTTGATAGTTATTTAAGGGCATCCTAAATACACTCAAGAATAGTACATTTTAATTTTCAATAATGCCAGCAGACTCGAGCATTCAGATTTTAGCATAACCAGCAGGAAAACTGTTTGATGTTTTAATTATGTCCCAGAAAATGCTGAATGTGTTATAAAAGAAATCTGGAGAGGGGAGGGGGAAAAAAAAAGGTTTTTATTACTGCTCAAGAGGAAGGACGTTTTACAACATAGCATTAAAAATGTAAAATGGAATAAAAAAGAACTCGGATAGTCAAAACTTTGTCTGCAACAAAGTAGGCCAGAGAAGCAAAATAATACGTCTGTTAGAAGCAGTCAGCAGTGAGAAGTGGAAGAGAGCATTTACATAGAGATAGGGCTGAAGGAAAGGAAAAGCCTTAAAACAACCCCAAAGTCTTTTAAATTACGTTTAAGACTAGCCAGAACGCAGTAACCGTTCCCAACAAGGTGTCTCGGAGGATTTCAGAGTTCCTGATTAATGTGGTGACCTACTGCTCTCTGATGCAATGAGTTTAAAACCCAGCTGGGTATTCGCAGTCGGGATGAGGCTGTTGGGACTTCCTGGGGCTCTATCCTGCTGGCACCGGGGTCAGGCTCCGCAGCAAGACTCAGGAAAGGTGTCCCCAAGGGAGGGGAAAAACGAGAACCTGAATCGTTGGGAATGAACTGAACCAGATGTACAAAGCTCCAGCAATTCAAGCAGCGATAGGAAGTAGCAAGGGGGAAGGAAAAAAAAAAATTACCGAGGTTTAACTCTTCCTTCCCTTGGCAGGTGCAGGAGGAGGATGAGGAGGGACAGCACCGGGCACTGCCATGTCCCGTGGTGCTGCCCGGTGTCCCCAGCGCAGGGCCCAATGCAGGGTGCTGGAGCCATGGTGGGACGGGGCTGACCGGGGGCCATGCAGAGCCAAAGCCGCTCCTCCTGTCGTCATGCCCACACCGAGCACCGGGCACGGTGCTGTTCCTCGCACATACATACATATACATGCATACATACACATACATATGTATACAGTTTCACTCATTCCTGGCACTCGACTCTCGCCATCCTGCTATTGTGAACTACCTTAAGAAAGCAACATCTTCAATTTGGTTCAGATACATCATTCGTGTTATGTCGGTACATTCGTTTCTCTTAAAGCAGGCTCTCAGAAAACTATCCCAAGAAACGTTTACTTCAGATGTTTTAAAACAGCAGTAACAGTAGATTTGTGCATGTATAGTTATACATCCATACATATACAATAAATTTGAAAGGCGGGTCCATGATTGTACTAGATATATACATCTTAGTGTCACTGGTGCTTTAAAAAAACCAGCACAAAGCTTTTTTGCAGCTATAGCTTGTTAAAAAAAAATAACCCTTTATTGATAAAATCATAAATTATGTATCTAAACAAAAAAAAAGAAAGCCTGTTTTATTATGTAGTTGATAATGTCAAAATGATGAAAGAAATTGGAGTCAAATGCCAATGAAACAGTGTTGTGAATTCTCCCTCAGTGGTATGGCATATCAAAATGTCCAGTGTCAAGCCTGGGTAGTACGATATATGTTTCTTATTTACCGCTTCAGTCCTTAGAGCTTCTGTGCTTTGTTATTTGTTACCTTGACTGTTTGCTTAAACTCTGTATGCAAATACAAAGCTCATATACAAAGCTGGAGTATTAAGATTAAAGAAGAACTAGGATTCCAAGATTAAAATGAGAGATGAATATGTTTTGTAAATGCGTACTGTTAGTCTCATTTTTAGAGGATGTTTGGCAAAGATTTAAAAAAAAAAACAGCATTGTAAAAGAAATGGTCCAAAATTATATAAAAAGCATACGTAGCAGAAAAACCTTTCTACAGCTGTAAATGAACTGCACAGTCTGATGCCCACCACAAAAGTTATCGTTAGAGGAGCAGGTAAGCCCAAAATGATGCCGTCTGAACACTTTTCCCATGTTGCACCCTATTCTCTTATCTCTTTTTTTATCTGAATATAGCCTGAGCAAGCTACAGAGGGCTTGTATTCCCAGTAACAATACAGATGGCGGAGGCACGAGCAAGGCGGATGCTCTTCCTCAAGGCCAGGCAGATGCTCTGTGCCCAGGCGTGGCCTCCCGTCCCTCTCTGGATGCAGAGCTGTTTCTCAGGCCACCTGGAGACATGGACACCTTTAGACCACAGGGCGCGGGTGGTAAAACAGTTCCACAGCATCAGACATCCAGGCTGCTGGCTTCTCCTCCCCACCCTCTCATCCCTTTCTGCATCAGAAGTAGAACTTGTTACCAAGATAGCAGCTAACATTGTCATTCGAGACTATAAACCTTCACCTTTTGAATAGCATTTCTGTGTCTGTGAGACTGGAAGTCTGAGAGTTCAGGGAGAAAAAAACTTGCTTGACAAGCAAAGCTTTTTCTTTAAAAAAAGAAGAAGGGGAGGGAAAAAGAAAATGCTCCAAACTCGTGGGAATAGGTGAAAGTGACAGAAGCTGGAGACAAAGATGAGAAGTAATCCCGAACGCGCCAGTGTCGGAGGCTGCTGGGAGAGCGATCGGCAGCGCCACGGGCCCACTGCTCACCCTGGGGAGGAGGCAATCAAAAACCTGTCAGCTGGCACTGGGTTTGGTGGGAGGTGGGAGGCGCGGGGGGTGCTTTAGGTGCAACTGCTTCCTATGGCCCTTTTTGCTCATTTCCATTGCTGGCACTTGCTTCTGGTCGTGCCTGGAGAGGAGGCAGCGTTCCCCCCGCTGCCCACGATTGGGGTCCTTGGGCAGAGCCCTGGCTGCCGCCTGGGAAGGCAGAAACAGGCGGGGTGCAGCCCGGGGGGCTCCTCGCCTCCGTCCCTAACAGGGCTGAGCATCCCCAGCTGCCGTGCACGGAAAGCGGCTGCAAATCACCGGTCGCTTACAGGCTGTTTCTCGGTTTCTGTGCTTTTCACCTTTTTTGATTTGCGGACCGTGAAGTGTTTTCCAGAGGAGTGGGTCCCTTTTGAAATGCACATTCTTAAAGTGCCGTACAGCATAAATGGACTTGTTTTTCTTAGCCACCTCTCACAGACACCTTAGAAGTAGACCACAGAGCTCCCCAGAGGTCTGCAGACCCCCAGGTTGAAAACCAGCACTCTAATGTTAATCCTTTCAGCTGTCCAGTCCGGGAAATGTGATTATTTTACAACTGAGAGAACAGAGACAAAGAAAAGTGATGCCAAAAAGCACGAATCTTAGAAGTGCTGCTCTGATCTAGGAGTAGAGCAGCCACAGGAAGTGAGGGCTGGTTTTCCTATGCATCTTTCAGATGTTATTGAGATCACTCCTGAAGTGTTCCCCTTTCATTAGGTGTCTAAATTCACATCCATAGGTGCTAAGTGCTCACAAAATGCTCTGACCTCAGTGCCATGCATGCCTGCCCACCGCCTATGAAAATCAGACCAGTTTGCTATATCTCTTTCTAGATAGCCCGGTTTGAAGCAATGGTCTTGCCTGGGTGATGGAAGGAGTCAGTGTCAGGTTTTGGATGAGGTACTGAGATTTTAGAGCTGGCTGCTCTTCCCTAGGAGCATGTCTCCACCTACTCTCCTGAGATTCCTGTCCCTTAAAGTGGAGTACACTTTAAACACTTCGATTCCTGCAAGTACATTCAAATTACATTTGGCACTCACAGATTTGTAGATTTTTGAGGCCAGGAGTGCTCCCTTTTTTCACCCATTTCCCTCCGTATTCAGCCCAGTAACTTGCATCTGAGTAGAGCATAGCTTTTGTTTCATTAAAGCACATCTGCCAGAAAAGTGTTCAAACCTGATTTGAAGACGTCAGGAGAGAGAGAACCCACCTCTTTCTTTGGTGGTTCATTCTAGTGGCTAATCACCCTCAATGTTAAATATTTGTGCCATTCTTGCTAGATTAAAGAGTATTTCAGTACATGGCATTCCTATGAGATAATGCTTGCAGTGAAGTAACCTTTTAATCTTGTTTTTGATAAATTAAACAGTGTGAGATCTTTGTAATGTAATTTTGTAATGCCCTTTTTAAACATGACAACTGGATTCCATAGTCTAACATATGCTCGCCTGGGGTGTATTCTCTAGCCTGCTTATTCTTGTCTTCGCGAAACTTCCCACCTAAATTTAGCCAAACTAGAAGTTTTGGCATATAAAATAAGTCATCTAATATCAGCTCATCTCCCAGGCTCCCTGCATAGGCAGCGGAGATAGATGGACACTTCTGAAGGGCACTCTTTCCCATTTATGTAATTTTGCTTTGGGCTGTATCAGGACACCTTCACTTCAAATTCTTCACGCCTTGCTACGAGCCTCAGTGTGTTGCAAGTGCCACCCCCACATCTGCAGCACCCTCTTTTGTCACTCTGTCAGGGTCTCTGTTCTCCTACACCTATAATCAGCAAAGACTTTGAGAGAGCAGGTCAGAAACATTTTCAATGAGTTGAAATTTTCCAAAATCCAATTTGCAGAGATGTTCTGACGTGGGCATAATTTTTACTGAGACTAATTCATATGCATGAGGCCACTGATATTTACTAACTGAATCCACTGAAGGAAACATCAGCTAGCTGCAGACCAGTACTACTCATTGCTAAACTTCGTTAAGGAAAAATCCCATTCAGTGATGACTGTCTGTTGACAACTGTCTTCTGGAGATCTGCCAAGTAACCAGCTCTTCACCCATTCATCCTGTGCCTTATCAGTATTGCAAAGACCAATTTTTCCATTGAAATAGTATGTGAATTAAACTTAATAGCAATTCCATAATTATCTTGCTTAAGAAATTCATTATAAAGTACCTCTAATCTTCATTTGAATTTTTCTATCTTTTTTTTCTTATTCATTTCAATTTATTTTTGATTAATTGGCTCTTTTGAGTCAACTACATACATTACTTGCTTGGACTCTCCTGTTTATGCCATTGGTCCAGCTATAGATGTCCAGTAACCACTGCTTCTCATGGCTGTAACTAATTAACTGCTGGCAGTCGGGAATGATCTGTACCCTTCTCAAGAAAGGAATTATCCTCTATACTTCTTTTTCTGTCTTACTTTGTTGAGAAATCCAAGTAATGCTTTATTTACCAGCTGCATGAGACCTCCAGCATATGCCTCGCAAACTGAGGACCCCCTAACAGTGGAGTTCTTCCCCTTGATGTGTTCCAGACAGGTCTTAAGGAGTAACACATTCTGTTTTCTGGTTTGATTTTGTGGTCTACAAAGTCTCCTACCACTACCACCTCCTGAGCTTTCTGAGTCAGCTCAGTGATCGAAGAGGCAGTTGAAGTCCTGGGGTTCACTCTAGGCTCTCAATAGCTAGAAAACCAGATAATGGCACTTTTAATGTTCATACCTTTTCTCTTTTACCCCGTCTGTTGTTCCTGAACAGGAGGAGATGGTTCCAGGAAACAGCACCACAAAGTAAGCAGTGTGAATTGGATGATAAGGTGGTGTCATTTCCAGAAAGTCTTCTGCTGCTGGTATCTCATGAAGTGTCTTGACAGTGTGATGGCATCCCACAGCTCCTTGTGCATCTTCAGATAAGTGCGCAGTGTACCCACAGGGCAACCAAATCGTAGGATCACAGGAGTTAAAGACAGGCAAGATCTGTCAGATCACGGAGCACATGCCCCTACCAGTGAGTGCTGTCGTCCCCGATACAGCACACGTCAGATCTCAAACAGACACTACAAACTGAACTTAGCCAAAAGGCCAAAGGGAGTTGGATGTATTTCTTTGTATCTGAAACCTAATATTTGCAACAGTTCAGAGAGACCTTCTGTCATATGCTGAAGAACAGAAAGCTGAGTCCAACACTCAAGTCTCTTTGCTGTCCTGCCCTGGCTAGTGGTGAGTCTGATTTCGCTCCTAAAGGGGACACAATGTCTCAAAGTAGCCCCCTTCGTCCACATTTCCTCCAGCAAGAGTCGTGTTAGACATTAATAAAGTGAGCCATCTCTCCTCATCCAGAAAGGTGTTTTTTCTGAGACAGCCTTTAGACAGTGCTGTAAAAAACAGTCCCCCAAAGTAAGCTAGAAGAAAGAACACAGTAACACCAAGGACTGTGAAACCAGTGACACAAAATTCACACTGATCAAAGCCAAATGCTTTACTAGCTTTGAGGTAAAAAAAAACCCCAAACTTCTTGTATTTTTTTTAAAGATGCCAACAAGGTAGAAATTTGTCATCTCCTCTGCTGGTGTCTGGGACACAGCAGGGAATGGGAAGGCAGCCATGCTGATGAATGCCACCATGATGAGGACAAGCCCCTAAGGGAACAGGATTTGGACTTGGCAATAAATGGAGGAAGGGAGAGAAAAAAGTAGAAGTGGGAAGTCTTAGCAGGTGTGAGGAGCAGGTCAGAGCGTGTGCAGGGCTATGGGCCAGAGATGGAAACTGGGAGGAGCAGATGACTGCAGGGGAAGTGGGAGTGGGATTCAGGGAGAATGGGTATGGCTACAACCACAGAAAGCACTCGGGAAAGGTCAGTGAGGGAGGATCAGAAGGAGAAAGGCAGGCATGTACGTGTGTAGTGAGCAGAGCAGAGGGGCTGGCAAGGTGAAGGTAAGTAGGAGGACTGGAAGGATGTGGTCACGTCTATGTGAGCTAAGCTACAACCCACCACTACATCCCATTTGCTCAGAGCAGAGCCCTCCACAAGACTACACTGGGGGTGATGCCCAAGCCCTATTGTCCGGACTGGGGCTGGCTGGAGTCAAGGCTGTTCTGGATGCTCAGGCTCCAGCATCTCCATTCTGACAAGCTTTGGGGTCAGCAACCTGCCAGCCGTGCAGCAGAACTGCTGTAGTGTACTGTGTTATTCTAATGCAGCAGGAGGTATGGATTCAGCTCCAGAAACAGTGTAGCAAACCAGTCGTGAAAGTCACGGTGCACTTGGCTTTCTTCCCTTGCATGATTTCCACACAACTTTTTATAATCCAGTGGGATGTTTGCACCTAGTGATTTTTACTCTCCTTTCCTGGGATTGAATTAGAACTACTCATGCCTGCTTAGCGGGTCCTTATCTCCCACTGAATTGGCAAAACTTCAGCAGAGACACGTCTCTTGAAGGACAAAGATCACTCCACATGGCTACAGCAGAGCCTTAGGAAGTTTGGGCCATTGAGTTGTGGGCCATAAGAAATACTTTGTGACCGTGGATACCAGTCAGAGAGCTGGACTTCTCTGTCCCAGCTTGCAGGGCAGTTGCTATGATCTGCTGGGAGTGCACCATACCTCAGTAATGAGGACAGATATTTTGCAACAAGCAGTTTTGAGGAGCTAGCGAATCAGAAAAAAAAAAAAAGTAATAAATGAATCAGGGCTTAAGGTATGTAACAGTTAGTGGGTCCCTCTGATTTTTATAGGGGAAATTTGGAAGCCTTGCTCCTCCAGCCTGAAGTACATTGAGCTGAATAACCCACAGCAATCACTGCAAATTATGGAGGTTCAAGCAGCTTTCTCTATACTTGTGCTAGGCCTGATTGTTTCTGCCTCTTGCCCCATATTATTTACTGTACAAATCCATTAGCATTGCTTTTTCTTGCTGGATCCAAGATATTGCAGTCTATCACTTGAGCTATTCACATGACATTTTATCCTTTCTTTGGAAGACAATCTTGTCTTCAATCAAAGACCTCTTGACAAAAGGGAATAGGAGTAAGAACTTGAGATGGCATAATGCAGCAAAGTGCTTTCTGTACACCTGCATAATATGATTCAGTGTTCCTTTACTTTCAAAATTATGCTGAAAGATTTCTCTTGTTTATGTTTTTTTTGTGTGCCCCGACCCATTGCTCATTTAACCTTGAGGTTCCCTTCATTCCTCCTTCCCCCACCGCTTCCCCCGACTACACTTCCAGCAGTTATTATTTTCTTTGTTGATTACAATTTCTATAATTGTGTTGCAGCCAACCTGCAAGGATTTATTTAGTCTTTTTTCATACCAAGGAGGCTGAGCGCAACAGTCAGGTCAGTGTAAGTATTTTAGGTGATCTGTCAAACAGAATCTAGTGTCTCATTTTTAGGACATCCTCTTTAGGGCCCGTGAGGAAGAGCTTTAGGTTGACTCAGGATTTTTTATGTGATGAATGAAAGGACATATTTGAGGGAAAAAGTGCTAAAAAATCAAACGTATGATGGGAATGATGGTGCAGCACTGGAGTTCCAGCAAGGTCTGCAGCTGATTTCAGTTGAGTCATGTCGTCCTCTGAGAGGGTGCTGGACAGATTTCCTGTGGGAGGCCAAGGGAGACAGGAATTATTGCCTTCCTATGAAAAGGTAACTCTTATAGCTCCCGTAGGGCAGGTGGAAATCAAGCTGTATTATTGACATCCATCTCCTTAAGATATTCCTGTTACTGATCTTGCTTTGGGTTTTGGTGAGGAACATACTGAGGATACAGTTGCCATGTCCTAGACATCTTGGGTTTTTTTCAGACTGTGCTGGGTCCTTCATTTGTTTCCCAGTGTGGTTGGTGTATCTGTGGTCACTTTTTGCTTTCTCAGACTGCTTTGTGACAATTCTTTGTCTCGTGTGTAAACTGATCTCATGTATAAACTTCAAATCTTAGGCCTCATCCAAAGCATGTTGACTTTGTTGGGGGTCTGCTCGCTTTGATGAAGTAGGTATTTGTAGGCTGGTTTCCTAGATCACCTGAGAGGCAAAAAGTGGAGAGGCGGCCTGAGGGCACCTCTAGCAGCAAGCCTGTCTTTTCTTATAGAAAGGTCCCTTAAATCCTCCCATCTCTGCTTCCCAACCATATAAATGTGCATCTGCTTCCAAAAGGGTTGCAAAACTTTGTTAATGTTGGTGTATTTGTTTGAGAGAGGCCTTCTCAGTGAAGGTCTACTAATGAAAATCTACTTCATTTATCATTACTCTGCACATCAGCAGTATTTCAGACTGTTTCAGTAGCCCTTGGGCTGGTGTTTTTTGATTCGGACCTTCTCACCATATTAGTGTCATCCCACCAGCTGTATCTTCACCCTCTTCTCAAAAGAAAAGCATAATAAAATTTAGTCAATCTCTTCCTTCATGCCTGGCTATAAGCACCACCTTGGCACAAAGATCTCCATTATTAATTATGTGATACAATTATTCCCTGCCAGTGAGAGAAGGAGACACTGGTTGGTTTTGTCTGGAGCTCCAGACAGACTTCGATGTGGCCAATTCTTCCTGCAGGTTCACCCCAACCTCCCTGGGAGATGTAAAAAGGTGTTATCTGGTATGAGCCTGGCAAGACCTTCCTATGCATAGCGTTGTACTGGCCAGCCTGTTTCGTGAGTAGGCATCTTGGAAGACGGTGTGCCCTTGTGGTCCCTCACATGGGAGGGGTTGTGGGCAATCCAGCTGGGGCAAAGCACTTCTAAAGCAGAAATTAGGTTGGCAAGCATGATGAGAGACTCAAAAGCACAGTTAGAAATACCAATCCCTGCATTGTTTAGGAGCCTGATGTATCTTTTTATATTGCAAAATTAGTACAGAACTAGGACTGTGGTGCTGGCAGACAGTAGGCTTTCCTACGTCACGATAAATGGTATCCCCCTACCTTCCACCTTCCATTCCCTTGTTTTGTAATTAACCCTGCTTCTTTTCAGTAAGAAGTTGTAAATTATGTTGAGTTATGTTCAGCTACCAGCAGGTAGTGGCTCTTCATCATTCTCAGGTCAAAAAGAAGAAAGGTTACAAAATATTCATATGTAACCTGGGGTTTCAATGCTAAAATATAGAAGTACCAACTTCTCCTAGCACCTTCAAAACATTAAAAAGCATCTGCTGCTTAAACAGAGGACATTTCTAGAACTGTCATATGAAAAGGCAGAAAATGAGCTTGACCTTGTCAGAAGCATTTATAGAAGATCTCATTTGCTAACAGAGCAACATTGAAGGATCAGCTTTTCGATACAGCATACAACATTTAAATGTGGCTTTCCAGAGTTTTTTTTATGCCCAGGATGTTGTTCCAAGCAAGCAGCTTGAATCTTCCTGGTGTTCATTGCTGCCCCTGCGCTGGCATCCTGGGACTGCTGAAGCTCTGTAGCGGTCAGGAGTTACACTGGGTGGATCCCATGGTTCAGGATGGAAACCTCAAATGACCTATAATTTGCAGTGTCCTTGCTGATGAAACCTGTTCCCTCTTGAACGATTGTCAGGCTCAAGCCTGTTCGGACACAGTTATTGGGAATTTTGTAGATGATTCATAAACCCTGCTCACTCCCTTGATGATTGTCATAATCTGTGCTCCATGTTTAATCTCAGATGGCAATTTGTGGCAGGAATCATTATTTTCACAGCCAGAAAACAAAGAATGGGAAGATGGTAATTATGTTCACTGAAAATCCCAAGAGGCTTATGATTTATGGGACAGCTTGTTTATTCTCTACCACTTGTGCCTGTAGTCCTGTTCAGTATAATCTGCAATTTTATAGACATTCTTTCTACGTCAGAAATGTTTGCATTTTGACAGTGAAACGAAGTCTTTGGTACACACACACAGAGTTTCTGATACTGCATAGTCCCCTACAGTCTGTAATAGCTGCTACGTAAGTGAATCACTAATGATGATATCCTTACTTGAATGCAAACTCTGGCTACTGACTTTTTCTCCGGATTGCATGGCTCTGTAAGTCTGTGCTCTGTAAATTCACTAGAGTCATTTGGGCTGTGTTGTTTTCTACCAGTGAAGGACCTGACTTTTTCTCCCTGGTGCCTGAAGTCCAAGCAATTCAAATCTGTTGGGTTAATGATCCTGGACCTTTATCCCTCCCTTCTTTCCTCTCACTTTTTCCAGTGGAGATGCCACCTAGTACTTTAACATTTCTCTGTGATCCACTGACCTCCAAGGCCCTCTGCTCATTTCCCTGTCCCACTCTACATGGGATAAGATACTAGTACACACTCCAGTACCAACCCAGCTCAACGTACACACTTTTGAGGAGGCAGGGGACCATTTGGGATTTATGCATCTCAGCAAAGATTTTTACTGTAGGTGCAAGAGCAGAAGCACCTCTGAATATACCTCACTGGTATTGTTTTGCCCTGGCTGGATGGACTATAGACATTTTGGAGAGACAGTACTCAGCATAATCAAGAAATAATAGGATTTTTTTTCTTTTTTCATCCTTGATTCCCTACCTAATTGTTTTTCTCTCTTCAGATTTATCTGTAGACTTTTGTTATCTCACCCAGGACTTGGGAGCCAGCATAAAAAGAGCTTAGCCACCAGGTGATATTTCCTCACGTGTCCAGCCTTAATTCTAGCATGAATACTTTGTACATATAATTATAAAACCAAGGGCCACTAAAGTGCACCTGTAGAGCAGAAACTTGACTGTTCTTGATTCTGTTCTAATTATTGAGCCTTAGAGCAAAAACTCGATTTCAAAGAAAACTTTCTGTACAGGCCTCAATAGAGTTAAAGGAGAAACATTTTAACTTGATGAGCTGACACTTGTAGAAGCAAATATATTAAATAAATCATGATTCGTTTTGGGGCTAAATCTGACTTACATCAACTCTGGAAAAACTAGATCCTAATGAGTGACAGTTTGGTGTTTTCTGTCACTTCCTACAGTAATGGCCCCAAGCTGACACTGCTCTGTGGGAGTCTAATACTTCTGAACAAAAGTTTTTTTGGAGTGAGATAGACAAGGTAGAAATCCCAAGGTGACTGGAAGGAATGTCTAATGACTGGAAAGACATATTTACTGGCAGACTGTATGTAAGCTGTGACAGTTGACAGGGCTTGATTGTAATAAATATAGTTGATGAAGAGAAGGCTGACAGGTGAGGACAGAGAGAGAAAAAGAGTCAAAAGATCTGCATTGGCTGAACCCTATTAATGGTAAGTTGGTAACAAAGCCCAGAGTCATAAAAGAAAACAGGTATCGCAAACTGATGTCTAAACACTGAAATGTGTAGGACTTGCAGGTTGCCGTAACAAGCTCGGATTGGTTGACCTTTCTTCTAGCTGTTTTATCAATGGCGTTTTCAGCTGGAATTTGCACCAGCAGCAGGCAGGCATCTGATATTCTTAAATATCTCGTATGATTAATCATGTAATAGAATAAATCCTGATCAAGGTCATAATTATTGCTTCGATCTCTAACTTTCATTGCTTTGATGGGAGGATTTGATGTTGGAAAAAGTGCCTTCATGTGCTATGAAGGAAGCAATGTTGCTGGAAATCTGTTCTGCTGAAAAGAAAATGAAATTAAGCCACATAAAACCTGAAAACATTTCTTTAAATGCACAGGCTTACCACACACACACACACACACATACACAGATGGAGTGATTTACCCTGAAAATGGAAACAACTCGGGCATATTAAATCATGACACTTTATAACTGACTGGTCAGAGTTTCAACAATAGGATTTCCAACGAGCTCTGCACTTTCTTCCCCCAGGCAAATGTCACACACTGAAACTAAACAGGATCTTTTTTTTTTTCTTGTTCATCCCACGTGCTGTTTTCTGTGCCCAAGATATGAATCTGTATTTGAAAATGCCTTAACCCTTTGGAAGGGCAACCTCCCTCTCCATGCCCCAGGAGGAGGGAGCTTTGCAGCAGACAGGGGACATAAGGGCCATCGTGCCAGCGTTGGCACCGGGGTCAGTCTGCACGTTTATTGCACTCCCATTTCAAAAGGGAAGAAAGGGGAAAATACAGTCATCAGGGAATGTCTGGAGGAAAGCACTCAGGAATTGCACAAACTTAATGTAAAGGTTAATGAAGAAGGATATCCCTTGTTGGGAATATCAAATAAAACTCCTTCTATACTCTGGAAATGGGCCCATTTAACAGCAGGGTCACTGTTTCCTTGCTTTCAGCACCACATGGACAGAGGCGAAAATCCCTTCACCTTCTTGCTTGTATGCAACACGAAAGCATTTGTAAAATATTTAGACAGCTAAAATATTGAGACAACTTTTCTTTTTAAAAGTTACTGTTATTTTGAATAGATCTCCTCCTTCCCTTCCCACCAGATGCCACAGTCTCTTCAAGTGGTGCTGCCACTAAATGAATCGTGGGGAGTGCTAGCAAAAACAAATGAGACTACGTAGGCGCACAACAAAGACTTGCAGAGTAGCACAATGCTTACATGTCAATCACCCTGATGGTCCCTCTTTGCCCGCTGCCTGTCTCCCACACCGCAGTGGAGCCAGTCACTCTGCTTCTCACCACTTCCCTTTGGAATCACAGGATTCAGAGCCAGTGCGGGCATTGTCAGCCTAATTGGCACACACACACACACACTTTATACACTCCTCTAATTGTCAGTGACTACTCTACACGCACATACACACTGTATAGGTAGGCATGAGTGTGTCCTTTCATGTAGAAAGTTCTCCATGCAAGCACAAAGATGATTTGTGGATTGATATCCAGAAATATCCATATACTTTATATACTGGTGTGTTTGTATTTGGTTTCATACCTGGATATATACACACACCTCCTCCACTGTCATCTCTCAATGTGCTGTTAACTTGGCAAAGTTAATCTATGGTCTTTTAATTCAGTGGCCGTCTTTTCATGTCCAGGCAGAAGACAGGGTATCATTGTATTCAAATAGAATGAAAAGAACTAATTGTATGTGTATATTTACAAACACACGGAGAGTTTCTGCTCTGCAACCCAGCCTCATGCAGCCTGAACTCCACATAAACAAATTTCTTAGGTACTGATGGCCTTGAGCCAGGCGACTGGAAGTACAAGACAAAGGAAGTCTTCCAACCCTGACCATTCTGTGATTCTGTGATTATGTCAAATGATATTTAAGCTATGGTACTACCCTTTTTTTTTCTAAAAACCTATTTGTGTATGTACTTTACTTTTTTTTTTTGTTTGGCCTTTTGCAGAAACTTTACCACAACTTTTAGCTGATGAGAACACGCAAAATTTCTTCATTCAAAAAATCAGTGTGTTAGAGGAAATGTAAATGGCTGTGGATGTCTTGACTTTGCTTTGTCATCTCTTTTAGGTTCCAGGACATATTCAAAGTCAGTTCCTTGTCAAAAGATGTAAGCAGAAGACAAAGTAGGAAAGAAAATCTTCATGGAGTGTATCTTCTTTCATGTGGAAACCTGGCTGAAGTCAACATGGCTTTGACCACTTTCTGGATGACTGTTGGGCTTTGATTTCAATACTACCAAAAAGGTAAAAACACTAGTAGATGACTTTTTGCTACTGGATTTTTAATATGCAGATGGGATTAGTACAAGCCACAACTTTTTAAAGTTACATGGTCTAATCAAAATACCATTGAAAGTAAAAACTGAAACCAAATATCAGGGGACATTTTCTGTGGCGAAATTCGTAAGGAAAGATACTATTCTCCTTCTGGAAACCAGGGATACTCCATAGAGTGAATTGTTATTGCTGGGAGAAGGTTAATGTTGTATCTGCAGAAATTTTTAATGGAAGTCGTATAATAGTTCTGCCACATATTTCACATCTTTGAACCTACATTGATTTTGGATAGCTCGAGAGACAAGTTTCCCAAGAGGGTAATAATCTTCACTCTGTTGTATATGATGCAAGATGTATTGCAGAGGACCCTAATAATGGTTCTGAAGACTGAGAGTCTCAATTAGGACAAAACTTTCCTGAGCTTACACTTGAGACAAGACTTTCAAAAAGAACAAGCCCAAACTGATCTTGTGATTCCTAAAGTCTGAAGTAGGCCAGGTCCCGCATCGTGGTAAGAATAATTTTTAAAGGTCTATTCATGCAACTGGGATAGAAATGAAGATTGTTGATAACCTTTCTACGTAATTTCTGTTCAGTGCACTTGATCTGGTCCCAAATGAGGATAAACACGTTGCTCAAAAGTATTTGTATCTTTCCAGGTTTTGCATAAATTTTTTGTGCAGATAATGTTTAGCGTGTTCATATCTCTTCCTTTAGTTTACACTCCATCTATAATGATTTTACAAAAAAAAACCCTAACCCACAAATAAAAAAATCCATTCTGTATGATGACTACAGAATTCATAACTCAGACCAAAGCTTCAACTAGAAGCACAGCTCTGTGTGGTGCCAGACATGACATGAGGGACAGCTCAGCAGCACGGACAGAAGATTTATAATGGTGTTTAAGTAGTTAAGAGAAAAGAAGTGTTTTGATTGCCACAGTGAGTGGAGGTTAATGCCCAGGACTTCAGCTGTAAAACTCCTGTTTTGTCTTTTGCTACTTGCTCATAAAAGCTTGCCAAGTACATGGACCCTCATTATATACCTTGCTGTTGTAATAACAGCATAAGAACACCCAGCAAGTTCTTTGTGCCGGAGGAAACTGCTGTGAGAAACAAGTACATGATGCAGTACTTTCAACAGACACTGTTGAGAGATATGTTTGGGGACTGATGTGTCAGCTGCTCATCAGTTCAGCCATGGAGTTGAATACATGAGGGAAGCTTTAACAAGAATGGGAGAAAAAGAAAAAGTGTGGGAGTAAGAACAGTGGGACAAAATTACTTCCAGTGTAAATGTGATGAAGCAAATGTAGTTTCACCAAGGAGATGTTTGCCCTGTTGCGTTCCAGGCTTTTCATTTAGGTTGATTACATGGCAACACAGAATTGATTTCTTGAGCTTAGGACAGTTGGCAAACTTGACTAGACTTAAAATGAACCTCTTTGATTCTGCCTACAAAATTAGAGCAGATTTGATAAAGTGAAGATGTATCCTTTGAAGTATTCCCTATCAACATAAGTGCTAAGAACACTTGAGCAAAGGAATTTTAACAGTTTTGAAAGCAGTAGCAAAGGAACATCAATAAGGATTGCAGCTAAGGGCATGCCCACAAGGCACTATACTAACTGCATCTATCCTGCAGGCAATAAGCAATTGCTAAAGATTCCAGACTTTTTAAAGTTCATAGTTCATCTCATAAAAACTTTAGATGTAACTTGTGACAGGATTTAGCTGGGTGGGTTTGGCTTTCAGTAAGCAACTCCAAGAGGAGGCATTTGCAAGTTGATCTACATGTAGGAACATAAGGAAGCTTGGTTTTTTGAGTGTGAAATGATGATTGGTGATACATCAATCTTTCAAGGTGTGAAGTATGTCCTGTTACATCCAGTGTTATGAGCATGGAAGCCGCAGTCCTTCCAGGCACCTCAGAACATAAAGAAAAGTACCAGCCCAAATGCTTTGTTGAATCAAGCCCACATCACGAAAGAGAAAAGGTCTGTCTTTCACATTGCAGACTCCTCACGAGTGTTAGATATGAGGTGTCCATGTTGCTGTAAGGTGTTTTTCCTTGAGTAGGAAACAATAGAAAGGCCAAACAATGATTCGGTGGTAGTTTCGGTTAGGCCAGTTATCTACTTGGCAGCTCTGATTCTGCTAGACCGCCAACATCAGTGCTCCGACTGCTGTGGATAGCACTTGTGTTGAGAAACCCCCTGTAGCCTTGCAAATTTATCATTAGTGAGGATGAGCACAAAGGAAGGAAAGAACAGAAGCATGTGGACAGAAACGAGATGGAAACAGAAAAGGTTTTAAACGGCAAAGAAGATCTGAGCTGCTGCCAGTTGGAAATGAGTCACTAAACAGATATTGAATTTGGGCAGTAAAGGAGATTTAATGAGAAAACTTTCACTTTTTTGTGTAGATTTTATACTGGTGGTACTTGATAGATTTCAGTGCGACCACAGCACATTAGTGGTAGCCGCAGTTATGACAATTAGGACTCTTAAAACATGATCATATTATTGTGGCTTCATGACCTACTGCAGCCAGCTGAGCTGTGGGAAGTGGCAAGTATATGCTTTAGCTGGTCACAAACATGAGATAGTGAGTCAGTGTAAACCGCTTTCAGCAAGTTTTAAGCAAACACCTCTCAGCTCATACTTGCAATGGACAAACAGCATGTAGTCAGTTGTTGGTGCTCAGCTAGTAAGTAGGAAGGATTCATTAGACTGCGGGAATTAAAAATATCGGACTCCTTGAAGAAAAAATGGGAGAAACATGTACATGGTGTTTTAGATCCCCTAGCGTGCTTCCCCAAGACATGTGGTTCCCTAATTCCCTTCACAGTTTTTCTTCCCTGAATTTGCTATGAAGGCATTACTTCCACAACAGTGCAGTAGGAAAAAGAATTAAGAGTGTCTGTGAACAGAGAGCAGCTGAAATGGGTTAAAGAGTAGCAAAGTGTGAGTAACTGTTCTCACCATGAGCCTGATCCAAAGGCAGAGCACTCACCGAGGTGGTTTTCTCTGTTGACTTCAGGAAGTTTGGAATCAAATTCAGTTTCCCGTGGTTTAATGAAGAAAGTGTAAGCCAGAAAAAAGTTCTCTGTTCTGATGTATCTTTTTCCTGGATGTCATGACAATAGCTGCCTTATAAATGCCCACCACAATAATTAATAATGGAAATTAATAATTTTTGATCTTTGTGTTTTTCCTACATGAAACTCTACCGTGCTCAGTATTGAAATTTTACCGCTGATTAGGTATCACGTTATGAATTCATTGAAAGCTAATAAAAACTGGCTGATTAGACAACCCCAGGCAGCATATCTTAAATAGTCATTAAACAATCATTACAGATAGAAACAGCTACAACTAGCTTCGGTTGGAATGCTGTTTATTATTATATAATCCTTTTTCAAGTCAAAATGAATGCATAATCAAAGCACAAAGCAAACAGTTTGAAAGTTCTGAGCTGGCTGTGCAAAGCTATAATGCATCAATGAACCTCCAAATTAGTGCTCAAATCAGTCAGTGAGGGTTGTTGTACCACAGAAGAAGTAATTGAGGAAGAAGTATGGATCCATGGGCACGGTTGAAGTGAGAGCTTCTTCTGAAACAATTTCATGTAGAGCCCTACAGGAAACCTGTGCAGCTTTGACCCAAAGACACTTGTCTGGAGTCAAGGAGCAAAGACGAGTACACAGTTCTGGTGTGTCTTCTTGCTGTTACAGATACTGTCACTTACAAAGAGTCACAATAAACTTTGCAGCTGAAGACACATAAACTTTGAGATAAATCTGGTACAGGACCGAAATACTGCGAATTGACCCTTACCCAGTAACAATTCTGCTTTTAACAAACACCTTAATGAAAGTTCATGAGAAACTCTCAAGATAAATAAGGATCCATTTTGATCTTTATTGTATTGGTATAAATTTGGAACAACTTCAATGAAAGTAGTGGATTTTCTCTCCATTTACTAATAGCACAAACGAGCACAGAATGAAAACCAGAGGCTTTGGGAAGACTTAAGCCAACAACTCAGTTTTCTGAATTGAGAAGATCTCTTAGTAATTTTTATAGTACAAATGTGTGCCTTCTTCCTTCTTTGTAGTAACATCTTTCTTAATAGTTGTTACTTAATCTTTACATATTCTGCATGAAATAAGTGGTCAGGATGTTTAAGATTCCACCCTGTACCACCTGCCAGTTACAGACCAGATCCATTTGCTTGATTGAGGCAACGCAAGAGTCATTACCACATCGGTCAGCTGATTTTTCCTCCCTTAAACACCTGCAAATGCAGGTCATCTGGGAATTTGAACATATTAAGGTTCTTATAATTGAGACAAGGGCAAAATAGTTTGTAAAATGGTACATGAACAGGAAGATGAGAGAGGGAGAGAGAAAAAGAAAGACACTCTGGTTGGATGACAGGAAATCGTATAACCATATTTGCAAGAGAGCTTTGGGAGCATGGTCTTTGTAATGGGGTTAGCTAATCCAGATAGTAATAAGGATAGAAAAGTCAGCAATCATAATCATATTTAATGGATTCCAGATGGAGAAATATAATTGTTCTCATTATCATTGTGAAAGCTCCAAGGAAATACAGTCCCAAGATACTTTACCTTGACAGGCAACCAGGAACAGTATCGACATCAAGTCATGGGTTTTGTAGGTAGAGTTGTCAGTTATTTCCTTTTTGTAGCATTCCATTCTAATGTAATGGTTTGATTAACCTAAGACATTTTAATGTGAGTATAAAAGCAATGTTAATGAAATGCCTGTTTAATTGACTGTGCATCTCTATACCATATGATGTGGTGACTTACTAAGTACGTTGTGGATTTAAAAAGAAAACTCGAAAGCCTTGTATATCATGAGACTTTTTCTTTATAATGTGGTTAAAATGAAATACGACTGTAAGCACGGGCCTTTTTGGGTGCAGCTGTTCTTTTTGTTTGGGTTGATAATTGGAACCAGTCCCATGGGCCTATTTGATGTTATCTCTTGTTTAAAACTAAACTGTCAAAGCTTATACCCCCTGTGTACTCAACAGGGAGTAGTTCTGGGGAAACTTTCTTCTTAAGTATTTTTAACCCCTCCTCCCTGCACGCATTCTCTAAACTGAACCGGGGCAGTCATGAAATGATGTCTTCACGGGAACACTTGTACAGCAAAATATTTCTTTGTGGAAAATTGAGCCTTTTCATGTTACTTGTCTTTGTAAGCGGGCCCTAAAAGAAAAAAATCCTACTGCAGCAGTCAGATGATCAGGGTGAGAACTATCACCTTTATAACAACTTGCCTCCACACAAAGGGTGTCCTGCGCAACATCCCCCTGGCATGAGAAGAGCTTGGGGTATGGGGCAGAGACGCGGATGTCTCCCACAATATGAGCGAATATTTGATCCAGGAACAGCATAACTGTTTCCACACAAGCGAGACTTTAATGCACCTGATCCCAAGCTAATGAAGTCAGACAACTTTGCATTGTGGAGACCTACCTGTTGGGCTGACACTACCTCAGAGTCTTCTGTAAGGGTAGGCATGCCCTGCTCATTGTAATATTGAAATGTAACCTCAGAATATTTAGATTTGCTTAAGTTCAGGAGAAGTTAGACTCTGTGTTTTAGATAGTTTCTTGAATGGGAGGTGGTAGCAAGGAGCATGCCTCCTGCAGTCAGGTGAGGCAATATCTTGGGTTTGCTTCACGCCTTTCATTTTCCTTTGGAGTTCATTGTCTTTGGAATTATGGAACTGAGAGAAGTCAACTGTGTGATCTCAAATTAACAGCACTAAAAAAGGCGTTATTCTTTTGGCCATAGGACTAAAGTGTCTTTTTCTCAGTCTGCTCTATTTCAGTTATATCTTTATAAAAAAAAAAAGCATAAAGTCTTCTGCTAGATATTTTTGTTTATACTGACAGTTTTGTCAGGCCTTTATGCACATGCTATTATGATATCTGTGCAGCCAACTTTAATGGAAATGGAGGAAGGAGAGAAAACAATCACTGATAGATGTCAGAATTATTTCCACTACTTTGGGAAAATGAAAGAGGGACAAAAGTTACAAGCTTGCTAGGTATTTCTGCCAGCATTTGCATGTCCTGTGTCATGCACTGCTCTTCTTGAATGACCCATGTGCAGAATAGGAGAACCTTTCAGTTATTACCCCATTCATCATTTATGCACACCATTCACAGTCGCACTATTTTAAAAAATAGCATGTCAATGCATTGGTTTCTCCTCTAGATAACCTGTGTATACTGTGGTGTTGTTGCAGTGGCCTGCAGTGATTGGAAGTTGTGTGCTGGTACTATGTTTGCCTTCTTATCACGCACAGAGCATTTCTAATAAGGGATGAACATCCAGTGCAGGCTATGATCTACTCTCTCGGCCTTTGTTGTATTAGATCTTGCCTTTGTCTTAGCACTTTTTGTCACTCTGTTTCCTTCTAGTCTTTAAGACCAAATGGAGCAATGTCTCTGCGTCTTCCTCAAATAGCCATCTGTTTCTGTCCTGTGTCAGGCCACCAGGAAGAGCCCTTCTGAGTAAAATCAGATGAGAGCTGTGAAAACAGCAAATGATCTTCCTATCCTGTGCAACTAAGATGCTTATGGCAAGCTATCGCTTTGCAGTGCACTTTAGAGAGCAACAGAATGGAACATCTAATCACAGGCTGGAAGTTGCAGGTTGATTATGTGCCTCAAGAGAACAAAGGTGCTTGTGATGTCCATTCATGGAAGAGCAATGGCCACGCTATAGGTCCCTCTCGCCCTCTTGCAATCTCTGTAGAGCTGTCATATATGTAAGATGGAGAATGATTCTTATGTCCCTTGAGGGATGCCAGGACTCAGTACTTACTAGATAAATATAAGTTTCTATTTAAAACCAGTACTACTGGGACTAGATGTAAGAGGGGCTGGAAAAAGCCATTTCTAAAAATACAGGAAATAGCTATATGGTTACAGAAGTGAGTTTCCAGCTGTGGGTAGTCATATAACTCACATATTAACAATGAGAATCCACTGTGTAAGGGGGAAAAACAACAATTCACACGAGCTTGAAATATAATAGGCCAATTCCTGATCAGACTGTGGAAAAAGAGGAGCAGAGAGAGAATATATGGAGGAGAGAAGAAGTAGATCTGTTACAGAACAGCCAGTGGAGAAGGCAATTCCAGAAAGATTGTTAAGGTAAAGGAAATGTTCATTTATGTTTAGGAGGTGTAGCTTGCAAAGGTGAGGGTAAGAGCACAGAGCTGAAATAGAAGGCTTCTCTGCTGGACTGTCCCGTCTGCTCATAGATTCAGTACAATCCATGTAACACCTAGCATCAGGGCTCTCTCAGCAATTTTGATCTGTTTCTAATACCAGACTGCTTCGCTGTTGACAGAGAACTGACTAACCCACGCAGGTTATAGATGGGAAAACTGAGGCATTCACCTTGCCAGTTACTGAAAGAGTAGAAACAGAACACATCTGTCTTTGCCTCCTTTACATAATTTTTAATTAGTCATCCAAACTCCTTTTCCTGTCAGGCCTTTTAGCTGCAAAAACCCCATCTCACAGAGTTTTCCCAGCATGTTCTGGAAAAGTTCATTTTGTCTTTTTTTCTTTTTTTTTGTCCTCAGCCCTGCTGTCGAGAACTTCAGTCTTTTCTTTTTCTTCCTGTGGACCTCTCCAGTGCCTATTCTTTTAAAATCCCTCCCTAGTAATTGTCACTGTTATTCTAAGCAATAGTAGATGGTTTTGATCTGTGGAGCTATGTAAAAACTGTGTTCTCAACCTGTCTATCTGTTTTTGTTCCTGGGTGTTAAAGCTTAATTCTCATGGGCTTGATCAGAACAGTTGCTTTTGTGTAGTGGGACTAAATTTAACCAATCATCCAATTGTCAAGGGGTTTCTCCTCTCATTTCAAGACGGCTTCTTTATAGTATTCTCTTTGGTTCCCCCCTAGTTTACAGCGGTGGTTGTGCAATAACACTCCAGAAATACAGTTATTGCTGGAAGGTTTTTTAGGCTCTAACCTGGCTTCCTCCCCAGAGAAGGGGGGCATATTTGCCATATTTGCCTTAATAGAATCATCGCGGCTCATTTCAGTGGTGCAGGCTGCTCTTAGGTCCTCCTGCTGCAACTGGAGTTTTGATTATGGCTTATGCTTCTCTGCTCTTCCATGACAAGAAGAATCCTTCAGTCTACTAATCTGCAAGCTCAAATCAACCAAGTCATTTTAGCCACTGACAAAGGGTCTGATCTAAACTTGCAGGAAGTCAGTGGAAGCACCTGATGTGTACATGAACAATAATCCTGCCAAAGTTGGCCAGTTACATCTGCAGTTAGAGGTTCCTTCTCCTCCAATTCCACTTTCCATAACCCTGTGTTTGTTTTTTATTACTGTGCATTGCAAAAGCTGTTGTCCAGCGTCACCTAATCTGTAGGACCACTGTAAAAAACCCTGCATACAGAAATCCCTCTCCTCACCTTGTCTTGCCTCTGACATAAAAAATTTGAGAGTGGTATTTGTGCTCCGACAGGATAAAATTCTTTATGCTACAGAAAGTGTCCCCAGACATGCCCGTCTGATTACATCTCATGTCCTGCTAGGGCTGCCTGCAGATAGGAGTCATCATACTTATAGAATTACTTGATTCTCAGCAGAGTGAAAATACTGATGTTGTGCAAATGTAAAAGAAAGCAAAAATATTTGTTTCAGTTTTGTTTTTGCATTTCTTTTACCTATAGGCAGGATGGACAATGTATGTCTATGCCGGCATCCTACTTTCACACGCTACAGCAATACCCTGAAATGTAATTGCAGTGTTCTGGTAAAAAAATTTCAGTGTCTTTGACAATTAAAGAAAGAAAAATAACTTTTATGAGAAAGTGAAAATCTAATTTTTAGTTCCACTATTTCTGTGATATTTGTGTCTCCTTGACAGTATGCAAGTTTGTTGTCTCCGGATAAAAAGGCAACAACACCATTTGCTGTACTTCTTGTGTATCCATTGCTTTTGGAGCTGCAGGATAAGATCAACTCTTTCTTTCAGGGTTTTCAGTACCATCTCAGAGACCGAAGGCATAATGAGTCTGAAAGCTGCTTGCAGGTTTTTGAGACTGAAGGAAGCGTGCCCAGGACTGCAAGACCCGTTAGAGAACTGGAGAGCTGGCAGCACTGGCTAGCGGTGGAAGCGTGTTCATGCTTTCGAAAGCCAGCAAGCCCTGCTGCCTTGATGTAGAATTTAGCCTGAAAAAGCAATATCTGTCCTCATTTCATAATAAAATTGTTTATTTGTTTTAGAGGGGTAGCAGCTAAGGACCTGGTCAGAGATGGTAGGCAACGCACGCACAAAAAGGACAGAATTGAGAAACAAGCTGTGGCAGTACACCAAACTGAGCTCACTTGCCAGGTTTTTTTTTGCTTTTCCAGCTCATTTTCCAGTTTTTACAAGTATTTCTTTCTCCCTGGTGGCTGTATGAAAGAGCTGCACAGAGCAGAGGGGAGATGCCTGGCCGGCTGCTCCTGCGGGAGCGCGTGGTGAGCAGCCAATGGACACGCCAAGTGTGCAGATCCGTGCTTTCAAACCTGCTGCCAGGTCGTATAAACCTGGGTGCTACTTGTAGAAAGAAGCAATTAAAAAAAGAAATACACAGTGAGATGGAAGTGGTGATGTTTAATTCGTCCTTGTGCTTTTGTAGCTGGACCGCTGGAGCTTTGTCTGCTCTTGGTTTCATTTGGAGCACAGGAAAAGAAGAGGTGACTGCAGTGAAAACACTTCTCATTTCCACCGTCGGCAGCAGGGCTTGGGGCTGCATGGAGCCCAGCTACTGCATGTGACCGTGCGTGCTGCTGTCCTCGCAATGTTTCTCAGAGATGTTTTAATGGATGCTATTTATCTGGTGCATTAGAGGGATGTTTGTTGGAGCTGTTGAGGTGTACTGATAAAATCCATGCTTAGGGACTTTTAAAAAAGTTGTGTTTTGACCCAACAGACCATAACGAGGTTTTGGGTTGTATTTACAGAGGCAAATGAGTATTCAGGGACTCTTAAATGTGCATATTATGTAGCTACCACAAATGTATGTGAGGGCTCTGAGTAGGTCTCAGAGTCACAGTGTGGGGCATGCCAAGTAGTACCTCTAGGGACATTTGCCACTGCTGGCCGGGAGGGTATTGCTGCCATGCTCGCTTGTTATAGACACGTGTTGGCCCAGCACGCTTCTCTGTGGCCATATGTTAGCGTGGCCACGCAGCAGAGCACACGCTGGAGTGCCACCCAGCTCACCGTGCACCTCTGACATCGTTGTTGGCCCAAGTGGGGCAAGAAGTTGAGTTTTCCAAGGGAATTTGGTCCTTGGTGCGAGAGGATCTGCAGGCAGACGGCATTGCCTCCATGTCCTCCAGGTCTGGCTTTGAACAAACTGAAGGCTGAGAGGAATATTAGTCTGAAGGGTTTTTATTTTGGTTTTGTTTGGTATTAATTTATGTTCAATTATTATTCATAGTAAGCACTCGGAAGCAAGTTCAAGAGCTATGGCTCTTGAGCTGCAGCTCGGCCTTTCTTTACTGTCTTCTCCGGTTCTGCTTTACAGAGCAGACTGGAGGTTAAAGCAGGTCAAATATGACGTTTGCCTGTGCTGGGGTTTTATTTCTGATTGTTTGTTTTTTCACTACTCTTTACTGGATTTGACCAAGTGCAGAAAATTATTGTAAAGATAAAATGAAATGGAAATCATCTGGGAAGCAAAAATGCTTGCAAAAGCTGCTGAAACCAAATGAATCCCTCTCAAAGGAGTCGAAAGCATGCAAGATAATGCAGGAAACATTAACATAATATTATCTTAACCTTGTAGATAAGATTATCTGATGCGTGAAAATGGTCATCTTTTGTATTGATTCCACCATGCCATGCAGCAGTTCTTAGGAAAATGAATAGGTCATTAAATGTTCATTACTTGATAGGGTCTAAAGCAGAAAAGATGTATTAGCAAATGAATTACCTGCCTTGTTACAGTTTGAATAAGTCATTAATGTCTATGTTTTTCTCACGCAAGGAGTGAATTGTGTGCATCTGCAGGGCAGCAGTGTCTGTAGGCTGCCGGACAGCAATATTTGCTTAATATTAACACTTCTAGAAAATTCAGGTAAGCACCGGTCATTTGTCTGGTAACCAGGAAGGGAGAATTTGGTGAATTATTTCTCCATTTGTGAAAACAGTCATCAGAGAGTTATGTCTCACGTGACTAAGATGCCGTGATCGAGAGCAGAGGTGATGCGCTGGCTGCCCCAGCCCTGCCTGCATCTGTCAGGAGCACCACTGCTCCCCTGAGACACCTGACAGGAACTAGGGGAGATGCCTGTGCTAGCACAGAAGAAGCATCCGAAATATGTTGCACTCCCTGGGCTGCTGGAGGGCTCAGCAGCACGGGACACTGTGCCACTGCCCACTTTCGCAGCCCCCCGGCTGACCCTCACGAGAGCCGTGGGACAAAGGGTGCTTCCAGCAGCCGAGGGTGTTGGAAAGCCGGCATCGCCTAGCCTGACCAGAGGAGAAAACGCTTGTTACACACTGCTTGTTACACAATGACCTGGTGCCGCGGTAAAAATACCAAAGGCCTTTCGTGCCCCATCTACAGGATCATTCCCACCTGTGCCAGCAGCAGAAGGGGGGATTTTTGTATCTCTTTCTTTTAAAAGCCAGTAAAGCTTATAATTGCATTTGAAGCTGCTTTTCAAAGCCATAAATGTCCACGCCCGCTACGACTTTAAGCGATATTATAAGCGTATTAACCAATTAAGTGACATATTACCCAGAGGCACAGTCAAGCGCATGATGTCAGCTCGCACAATTGTTAGAGAAATCCCAGGCTGCAAAGCTGGATAGCAAAACCATGCCAGGAAACCTCTGCTGACGGTTCTGAACACAGGACAGCTGTGAGCGGGAGAGCGGCTCAAGCTGTAGCTTGGACGTGGCCTCGGAGGCTAACAGCACTGGTTCAAGCCAGACATTGTGCAGTCAAGAGCTAAGCAAAGCTCTGCGTTGTAGCTCACTCCTAACCTGCAACACCACCTGCTGTTTCAATGCACGGTGTCTCCTCCACGGCAGAGATTGCTGCGGATGTGCTGAGAGCAGCCAAGCGACTTCGTCCTCTCACCCCAAGCATGCAGAAGTAGGTCTCACTTAGGAAATGTGAATAAAGGTGTTAGCTGAAAATTCCGTAGGGCTGAAAAACAAACACAGAAAAATATGTGTAAAAGCTTTTCTCCATTCTCTTCTTCTTCTCTCCCTCCCTTCAGATTTGTTAAGTGCTAAACCAAAACCTAAGGGCTCCTGTTGGCTACCTATAGGGAGGCTTTAACCATATTATCCTTCATCTCCGGGGTAAGGTGAGGTGTCAGTCGCCCTTTTAAAGCCCTTTTCCAATGGAAGTTCTTGCTTCCTCCTAAATCACCCAGCTCCTGACTATTCCCTCCCTCAGTTCCCACTACTCCTTCAGCAGATCTTGCTTTGCTGCAAGCCCTCAGCTTATCTGGGGCAGGTAGACTGGGAGCTGAGGGAGCTTTGGCTCCATCCCTTACTTTGCAGCACACAGTTAAACAAACAAAAGCAGGAGTGCGGGCAGCCTGAGGTGGCATTTTCCTCTCCCTCTGCTCCAGCAGTCAGGGACTGTCCCCTTCATGGGCCAGCAGCAAGTCAGCAGGGACCTCTATCTCAGATGAGCATCCCCATGACTTCATGCCTTCACCGTTCTGCTCCTGGGGTGATACCATTTATGGACTTTTCTCAGGACAGGGTCTAACATCTCAGCCAAGTGCTAAACAAGTAACAGAAAGATGATTTCATTCTTCTGTTTAATTTAGGTTTCACAATCTGCAAGAATATCACCCTAAGCCTTCTCCCCCCACTTCCCAAGCTGATTTTTATTACTCTCCCATCACTTTTTTCTCTGGGCTATGATTCTGCAGGAATAAAATTGCTCTGCACCCATGCAAAGTCCATTTTCTTGGCACTATCAGGAGCTAAGATGTTTGTTCACATTCAGCATTAGATTTACATGGGACAAGAGAAGCTGTGTTCTACAAAACAATGTTTGCACCAGAAGTCTGAGGAGTTTCCAACTTTGAGCTTTATTTGTATTTTAAATTTAGCATTTGCAGATGTTTTATAGGCATCCAAATATTTCAACAAAATGATCACTTGACAATATCATATTGCTGAGCCTTGAACTCTGGCCAGATTGCTTTGTTTACATAAGACCACCTGCAGCCATGGTATATTTTGTGACCTTCTATGGAGAAACAAAACTGTGAGTAGGGGAGCGTTACTCGCATCTTTTTCAGTTCATGAATGAAGCCCACTACAACATGTACAGTGGGGTATGAGAAGGAGATGAATTAATCATGATACACTACAGAGAACTAAGTGCTTGTCATTCGTTCAATAGTCAATCAAGTATCTGAGAAACTATAAGCCCCTTTGTGGTACAGGGGCACACAACTCCATTCCGGTCCCACCAGTAGTGACTCAGCGGTGGGAGGTATAATGTCATCGGTTATTCCTGTTCATTTGGCCGGTTGCAAATTTCCATGAAACACCAACAGAGAAGGAAAAAACAAAAGGTCCACTCCTGGGATGAGCAATGGTGAGGTGTGTCTTGCCAAACACGATGTGTAATGTCAATGCACAAGTAAATCTGCCTACCTCATGTGCCTTTACCCTTCTGCAGAAATTAAACACTGTTGAACAGGCAAGGCATTTCAGAATGAAAAGGGTAAGTCAGTAACATTTATTAGAGTTTTGAAGAACATATCCTCTCCTTCTGCAAAGATGCCAGCCAAACTACCTCATAATATAAGTACAAGGTGAAATGTTAAATGCTGGTGTTTCTTAGTAAACAATGCATGACCTTGTTTCTGAGCAGCTGAACTATGGTTAGAGTCCAAGTGGCTCTCTGTAAGAAGTTATTACACTCAGAACCAGCCAGAAAATACTAAAACATGTCAAACTTGATGCTGCAAATCTTACTGCCAATGGGCCAGTGCAACCAGCTTGCTTCATGAAGAGCAGTGGAAGAAGCTCTTGATTAGAGGTCTTTCGCGATGAGAATATATTCAATAGCTCCAGTCTTGTATTTTTATGGTTCTGATAAAACATATTATTCCCAGTCTCAATTATTCTCAAATTTTGTTTTGCCTAACTAGTTCATAATCACTCAGAAAGACCAAAGCCCACCCTGGTCAGCATATTTTTGTGTCAGCAATGCTGAAAAAATGTATCAGAATTTCCATGCATCTTTAGAGGGATATGTGGTAGGTCTGTAAACTCAACCGACAGCAGTTTGTTTATTTTTTGTGAAGACACAATATGTCATCCCTACTGCATGTCTGACCTTCACTGCCTTATCACAGTATTGGCCCTGATCCTGCAACCCTTATGTATATGAGCAGCTATACAAAAGACATCCAAACCAGTGGCACCCACGGGACTGTTCCCACAGAGCTGTTTGCTGTGAAAGTGGTGACAACAGCTCCTGCCCTTGCTTTTGCCTCTGCAGAGGACTTGCTGCTACCAATTGGTGACCACAAGGTTTGAGTCCACTTGCCAGAACTTTTGCCCTGGTGTTTCCTTCCAGCCATGTACACTCGTGCAGCGGCGTGAAATCTGGGAACCCCGTGCTCTTTCCAGCCCTGCTTTGTGTGCCAGGCTGTATAGATGAGGGCTTAAAAAGCATATTGGGGGATGAAAAGTATCTCCAGGCCTCTAGCGCATTTCAATTCTGCATCTCAGCTGCAGGAACGCCTTGGGTACCGCACAGAGAGTCCGGGCTGAGTAAACTGGGTGAGTGCATTCGAGCAGCAGCTGGACATCACTTGGCAGATAGAACATGTGCCAGTGCCACCCTGTCTTTCCCAGGAAAATCGCTGCTCCCCAGCCCATCAGCCTCTTTCCCCTGAAATGATTGTTTCTTTAATTCACGTTGTCAATTTACTCTTTACTTGCTCCTTTTACAAAGATCTTTCTTACGCCCCCTTCATTTCCTTTGCCATCTTCGGCTGGAAATGGGCCTCGATTGTTTCAGCTCACACAATTTGAGCAGAGATGAGCTGCAGCCAAATCTCCAGTCTTGGGCTAATTAATGACACAGTAGCACAGTTTCCCCGAAGAAAAGTCTGTCGCATTCCCCGAGTTCACATGTTAGCCTTTGTGCAATGCGAGAAGTGACAAAGCACTACCTCAAACCTGTCTCTCCATTGCTTGTGTTTCCCATTTAATCTGTTTCTCCTTCCTCTCTAAATTCTTTTCTCTGTCTTTCAGCAAGTGTGAAACAATTTCCTCTTTTCACAGGGGCCTAGTGGCAAGCAGATTAATGAACCCTTAACACAACACGGAATGCCGCTGCCAAAAAATGTATGAAATGCATTCAGCAGTCCCCACAGTGCACTGTGTGAGGGACAATTACAGAAAACAAAAGCTGTGGAGCAGTTCACTTGGGTTTCCAGCAGTCTGAAGGGTTTGGATCAGACCTGGGGAACTACAAAAATGATCCTGACTTTTCTTTTAATATTTATTAGTCAGCACCGGGTATCTTCTATGCTTTAAGTGTCGCAGAAGTCAGGTCAAGTGATAGGTACCTGAAGCCTCCTTCATACCTGGTGTAACTTCTCTCCAGCTGAAGATTTGACATCAGGGACAAATTTGACTTGCACTACCCCCTGACATTAATGCTCTTCTGCTTGAGCTCTCTGTATTGTTCTGGACAGGAACTTCACATTTTATGTTTCAGAGGGGTTTTAGGGGGGAGATCTTTTGTTTTCTCACCGGCCTTTGCAGCTCCATGCTAGCCCTGGCCAACAGCTCTGTGTGCAGTATTTGGAAAATAGCTTGCTTTCCGTCTTCCCTTTCTTTTTCTTCCTCTCTCTCCCCCCTCCCCCCCCAGTTCTTTAATGAGCCTTTGTTGGTCCAGTTTGCTCTCTCAGTCTCTTAACACACTTGTGTGTGGAACACTAACTCCTTGAAATGCGAAACAGATGGATGAAGTGTGGGACTTGGAGATATTTGTTTTGGAACAGCACTGCACATCAGTGTCTGTGGAAGAATTTCCAGCAGCTGGGTAAGCCCGCTGAGAGTTCCCCAGTTTCAGTACAAAAGAGAGTCCCCCAAAGAACTTTTGGTGGTCCCTAGATCTCCCCTGGGGAGTTTTTGCAGCTCATGAAATGCAGACTCTGCACTCCCAGGCTGACACATAGTACTTCCAAGTTCAAGAGCTAAAGGTGAAGTTATTTTATTCTGGGGAGCTTCGGGCACTTTGTTTGCTTGTTTGCAAAATGCTCAAGAAGCTACGTGATTTAAAAAGCTGTATTAACAATGTTTTGGATTTCAACAGCAGCTTCCACCCAAAGAAATAAAATTATGCTTTGTAGCCACTAATGACTACAGCCTCCCAACACTCCTGTGAAAAAACAAGCCTGGTTAATCACAATTTGTAGGTAGGAATGCAGAAAGTGAAATTCAGATCCCAGCTGAAGTCAAAGAGAAAATTCTCTTGACTTCAGTAGGGCCAGGATTTCACTGGCTGTGATTAGGATGCTGAGTCTGCAAATTCTTACTCAGAGTCTGGCCACTACACAGACAAGCAGTCCATTGTAGCTGTGCGCTCGCATAAACAAGACTTAGTGGGAACAGGTTCCCAGACCTAAGTTTTTATTTTCAAAAGTGGTCACTGATTTGGGATGCCTAGCTTGAGACACCTGAAAAGGCTTTTTCACAGTCAGGGAACATTCGTGCCTGAAATCCATCAGAGCTGGACCTAAAGCAACACCTCCAAGCAGTCAGTCTTGGTTTAGCAATCACTTTCATAAAAATTTGGCTTTTTTATGTCACTGTGAAAGGCCAAGAACAGCAGACTCGGGATTTGGGATTCCTTAGCCTTGGGGCTGTATGTAAATTCTTTACATTTATCGTTTAATTTGGAGATATTGGGGACATGTCTCAGGATGGTTATCCTTATCTACCATGAGTTGCAGTGTTCTCCCACCAAGGCTGGTAGCCAGATCCATACGGTGGAATATGCCCACAGAAACAAGTCACCTTGAAGCAACCCAAGCAGAGGTCACTTGAGGTTTCTCAACTCTGCAATCAGAAATTTACCATGCAGTAACAATCCTCAGGTGCTGCTGTCCCCACATGGTTCCCAGAGGGACAATGCAATGGGACATGGTAACAGGGACCTGGAAGTGCAGAGCTGGGCTGCGGTGGGGACTGTGGGGGCAGATGAGTAGGGACTGGGGATTTAAAGGTTCATAGCAGTGCAGAGGGAGTAGGAGGGTGGCAGCGGGAGGCGGGTTTGCTTTCCTTACACATCAGAGCACCTCCTGACCCCTTCACCACATCTGAGCACAGCCTGACCTTGGTGGTTTCATCCTGCAGTGAGGTCTACCTTCTGGTGGGTGCAGTTCTGCATGGGAGACCCAATGCCTGGCACTCATAGCACAGGGAAAACACCCTAAAAGCTGCAGAGACACCCAGTGCCCCCAACACAGAGCCCTGGAGCACACCTACACAGCTTGGGCAGACACGTATGGACCCTGGGCTGGATGAATCCCTGGCAAGATGTGCAGACAGCACTGCTGCACCTTTGGGATGGTGCTGGTGAACCACTTCGCAAGGGAGAGAGGCTCTGTGGTGCACCAAGCTTGTCTGGACACCCCAGAAGGCACCCACTGAACATGGCCCCAAGTTTGGTTATTCAGAGCATTGCTGCATTGCAGCAGTTTGCTGTCGAGACCCTGCAGAACCAGGGCTGCAAGCAGAGCTTTATGACCTGGGGAGCCCAGAGCTGATCTTGGTCCCCTCGTCACCTTCATGCCCAGCAGCTACCCATTTCTGAAGCAAGCTGTGATATATGGTGCAATCTTACAGCACATCCGCTAGCCTGCGGTAACTTGTGCTTGCACATAGCCCTCTGAGGTAGCTGTGGCAAGACCTTGCATTAAACATGAAGCAGCTTAATAGTCAAAGAGCGAGGGTTGGACTACCCTATATCTATCATGACTGGCAAGCTCACACAGTTACTGTGGGGCAGCTGACACGCTGCGAATTTACACCTTAGCATTTCTTGTGGCGAGATGTTCATGTGGTTAGACCCACGGAGAAAGCACGTGAGCCAAAGTTGGGCTACTGAAATTCACTAGGGCAGCAGCTCACTCACACTCCCTCACACACACATACACACACACACATATATATATATATAGGGTTTCTTTCTGTGGATTTCTGCTTTCCAAGAGCTTAAGGTCAGCTGAACCAAAGCTGACAGTGAAACTCTGCCAAAACCGGCAATTTTTACCTGCTTTAGGGTTGGAGACAGACAAAAGTCAGTTATTGGCTCTGGTTTCTGGATCTCTGTGAATAACTGTACTTGTTTCCCTAGCACCTTTACTGCACAGATAGCAGAGGGTCTCACGAAGTATTACAAGCACATTTTACATGCGAACGCAACAGATGTAACACCCTTGCCTGTAACTCAGACCGCAGTCTGGTCTAGCGTTACTGTAATTTTCTTAAGACCACACAGAGAGCGAGAACTGATGGTAAGAGGAGACCCCGGGTCCCCTGAACTCAGTCTATGCTGTCCCAGCACTCTCCACTGGCTCCAGTCTGGAGCTGAACCTGATTGAAGTTCCCATTCTCTTTCGCCCGGTCTGACTTTGCTATGAAAGCATTGCACAGGCCGCGAGGCTGCAGTGACAGGGGCCATTCGCGATGAACAGGCTAGAGACTGATCAGAAAGTATCAATGGCAAAGGAATGAACAAGGAGCTGATGCAAGTGGCATGCTGACAAGCAGCGATGGTAATGAAGATGGTGGTGAAGGGGTCCTCCATACTAAGGTGCTTAAACTAATCACTCTTCAGGCATTTATTATACTTCGGAGCCAGTGGGAAAAACAAGGGCTCTGAAAGCAGAGCTCTCTGACTGGGACACTGGTATTTCCCTGGCTACCTCCTGACACCATCACTCTCTCATTTCTCCAACAAAGGGTCATGGGGTCTTGGCCCATCGTGTGCTCCACTGGGGTCACCCCTGGGGCACAAGGTCTGCCTTGTGGCTCCTTGGGCGGAGGGGAGCTGTATGTTGGCTAACTAGGGTGCTGCAATGCTGCTAACATCGGGCAGCAGATCTGCTAGCTGCTAAATTGAAAACAAGAAGGTGAGCCCAGTAGATCTTTTCTCACAGATACTGGGTGCTCCAAACCCTGTGAGACTAAAGGTTTTCAGCTTTGGGAGGGTGGCACGATCTGGGCCGGCTGTAGATTCTTTACTGCCCTATGGCAAGAACACCTACCACACTGTCATGAGGTTTCCAATTCCCTGGGGTGGGGAGAGGTAGGAAAGGACCTTTTTCTGAATACGTCTACATCCCCCTGCCATCTGGATGGAGAACTAGAGCTCTGAAGGAAGCTGTGATGAATCACCCAGCTAGAGCCTCCTTTTCTTTCGGCACTTCATTCCCTAAGCCAGCTTCCTAAAGGAGGCCTAAAGGCCAGCTCTTAGACAGCGCTCCAGCAGCAGTTACCCGAGAGGTGAAGCGAGCGTGCCCAGCACATTGTCTTTCACGGCTGTCTCATGGAATCAGGTCAGTTGTATTCTCACAGCCTAGTTTCGACTCATGGAGGTGAGCCATGTTTAATGGATGCGTTTTGTCTTCTTGCCAGCTTCAAACTGAGCTGCTACTTACAATGTTAGTCTGTTAACGTAAACTTATTTATAAGGCAAAAGAATGTGAATCTTTCATTGGAGATGCAAAAGGTCCTTGGATCAGAATCAGTCTGGGTTTTCTGCTTCTTTCTTTCTCTCTCTCTTTTAATAAGAAAGGACAAAAAAAGTCATCCACTTATTACTTATATGCTGAGCCAAGACTGAGATGGTGGAGAGCTAGGAGAATGACACCGAGTACTTTCGTGAAGCCCCTCTGAGGATGATGAATCCAAAGCACTGCACAGGGCCCAGAACTCCCATTTTGTTCTTTCTTGAATGTTCTTGGTTTCCATGCATTTATAGAAATAGTGGACTTGGTGTTTTCACAGTGCATTCCTCTCTGATGCCTCTGAAACGTTTGGCCCGACGTAGGGAAGTAGGCATGGGCACGACTGTCAGCTTCTCTCCCTTCTGCAAAACCATCCGCCAGACAAAGGCAATAGCTGGCGTGTTTAAACTCTCTGAATGAAGGATTGCATGAGCTGTCAGTGCAGTGGTCATAACCACATTATTTCTCACTTACTACCTTAATAACAATGTTTTTATACAAGGATCTTCAGGTATTTAAAAAAAAAGAGTGAATTTGTGACTGGGCAGAATGGAGTTCATATCACCTCTTATTCTAGTTGTGTATATTTCACTACAGATATGTAGCCTTTTCCAGTTTGCCCTGGTTCTGATTGGGTGCTTAGCGGAAAATAATTGAAGGCTGGAGCACTGTCTCCTTAGATCCATCTTGAATGTTAATGCAGTGAGAGTTTTGTTGTTCACTCATTCAAAGATGTTCTTCCACCTAGGGCTGTCGCAAATGTGAGTGCTCTGACCATTTCATTATGCAGAGTTCTAGCATCAGGCCAAAGCTAAACTCTCTGAGGCAGAGCTTTTCTGTAAGAACAGCTTCCCGTCCAACAAGTGTGGCTTCATCACTGTGAAACATTTTGCAGATATATGTCGTCTCTTATGATGTTTTCAAAGATAAGAAGTTAAAACGAATAACTGTGACACTGTAATTTTATTTTAGTAATGTTGAAACATTTTGTTACAGTATGACAAAATCTTTCTTACCTTCAAAGATAAAAGTGTTTACTATGTCACTAGCATTTCAATTACATTTATTTAGATTCTTAGGTCATATTAAGAGCTGTTAACACTATGCTGATTACTTTACATGTAATACTTAACAGACCTATGTTTGGTATCATTCAGATAAAATATCTTAATGGTGCTTATCAATTTTTAAAAAATAATTTCCTTTTTTTGTGAGAAGTATCTGCTTTTGGTTCCAGAAGAGAAAATAACCACAACGCCAGGATTTCCTGAAGGCTGGGAATTCTGGTCCATCACTATCATCACATGAGGGACCTTCATTCATGACGAGGACATGTGGATTTTTTCCAAGTGCAGTACAGGCTCCAAAAGTCCCAAATCCCCAGAAGTTCCAAAAGCCCCAAGAGCTTGCAATCAAAGTAGCAGGCAAGGGTCACCAGATGGACAGAGACAGATGGAGAACTGCAAAGAAATCGGGAGATGTAACAGGTCAGCCTGATGGCAGCCGTCTCAGTGGTTTCCTCTTCAGCTCAAACTCAGATCTTGCAGATCTGTCTTCCTTATGTTGTCTTTAACACTTTCATGTCTGGCCATGACCAAAGAAACTCTTATCTGACCATTTTAAAAGGACTGTACACCTTACACCTAGGTCTTCCAACAGTTCTGGATAGGATTTAGATTCACCTTTGCCTTCACCTCTGTGAGGTCAGAAGCTGTTGACAAGAGATACAAGGCCCCATGTGCAATTTTCTCCCCTCACGTGGCTTTTCTATGAGATATGAGAGGTTAAGTCAGAAAAAATATTACATACTTTCAGTAATTAGTAGTAGTTGTTTGAAAAATGGCAGAAGAATGTACATTTTTTAAAGTGGAAAATGTGAACTAAAGATCAGTGTTTTATACAGATGTGGCATGCATGGGCTCTCAGAGAAGACTGAGGAGGTAGCATTGGTCAGTACCATTGAACACTTTCATTTTCCTGCGACACATGACCATGGGGAGCTAGAGATTGTGTTGCCTTACAAGATACAAAGGTAATTTTTATGCTTGTAAACTTCTTTCCCTAGAAGGGATTATTATCAACTTTATTTGGCCAACAGTGAACAAAAAAGCTTATGCTGGAAGAAAACAAAAAAGTGCTTTACAATTGTGAAAGGGTCTATGTAGAGCAACAGGGTTGATGCTAGCAGCATTGCTGACAGTGTCAGAGACTTGAACAACGGGAAAACAAGAACTTTCTTGCTATGCGGGTGAGCCATGTCAAAAACCAGCATAGACTCTGAGAATCGGCGTATATTCACCAGTGTTGTGTGTGTCTGTTTTGACAGTATTTCAAATGACATTTCTGTAGCTGACAGTAGATTTCTTTCCTGAAACACTGTGCTACAGGAAGAGATTCACACTGCTTAGCTGATATTTCATTCCCAGGTGAAGGCTGTCCTATGGAAATAAGAGATGAAAACTCTGAATTTCACTGAGGGTGGCTTTGCTTCTGTATGCAAGTTCATTTACAAGGTGATTTAAGACTAATGAAGTGGCGACACCAGACTGGATGTATTTCTTCAGTATCTATTAAGCTTTGGCCTAACATGACTTCAGTGAGAGTTCTATGTACATGAAGGCTTCAGTATCACAATCCAAACAAAATACTCCATGGCAAAGTCAGTTCTGGGGTTAACCATGTTACCCAGTTAACTATGGGTATAGTCTATTGCGTAAAGAGACAAAAGAAATGCATCCATACACAAACTCGAACTGTCGCTGCTATTTTATTAGACAGCTGCATTCCGAATGCCAGTAGAAGCTGTTGTTTGAGTGCTTTATTGGGAGTAAATGTTAAGAATAAATTAAAGATTGCTTCATTTTAAATCTACTACAGGAACTTGGCAGGTTGAAAAAAATCAATTTGTCATCAGAGATTTTTGTTAAGTAAATTGTGATGAGAAGATGAGGACTCGTGCATCTTTAGATCAACAAAAGGAATAAATAATTGCAATAGCTGGAGGGCTTAGCCCTTGTAACGTTTTTTAATGGGGCAATAATACGTAGCCATCAGTTGACTTGAAAGTGCATTTTCACCAAGAAACCCAAAGAGCGGTTGAAGTTAATCTTGGCAATAAGGATTTAGTCTGTTTTATTATACATTGGTGCTTGGCTTGCATGCCAGATCACTTGATCAGGAAAAGCTAGATGAGCTATGTAATTACGTGCAAATGTTCCTCAGGACTGACGTTTCTTTCTGTCAGACTGAAAAAAAAAGATATGTCTCGTTCTTCACATGCATTCATTAGACAAATAGCAACATCTTTTTTTTTTAAGGGTTTGTTTCAGGGAACTCCGTCCTCTGAAAACCAAAATCAGCCCTGGAGATTCGCACATTTTCTTTTAATGAGTGCCTTTTCCAAAGAGCGCGCACATGCCAGCATTTGAAAGCAATTGTCAGAGACATTTTAAGAGGAAATCGGGGACATGTTGTGGGAATGGAGGGAGATATTTCTCATTCCTCTTTACTTCTTGGGTTGTGTTGCACAGACAGATCTCACACAGAGTGAAACTCACCCCTGTGCAGAAAGTCAGCACAAGGCAAATAGGTTTCGCTTAAGCCTGAGGGCTTAGATGAGAATTAAGTGGTGAGCAGGTCCAATGTCAGTCCTCAGTGCAAGTGTGAATTTTATTAATCAGAGATGTTTCATTGTTTTGAAACAGTACTACCCTGCTAACGCATCCAACACAACACTCAGACCTGTCTGAAGGGGTACAAGTTTTGAAAGCCAGGAGCATTAAATGGGGAACTCCTGTTGTCCTTTGGTTTAAAGACCAATTGTGGAAAAGATTCAGATTTATGATTTTCTTAAGTTGGGGTTACTCAAGTTGAAGTTGTGATTTGAGCTTTTGATTGCACTGTATTAAAAGCTACTTCAATTTCTGCTCCTCATAGAAGGTGTTCCTGCTCTCTGCCACATTTATTTGGGGTTTTTTTTCAGTCAAAACAGACTCTTCTCAGTCAAAGCATATTCTCTACAGATAGAAGAGGAAGACAATGGAATTTTTGTTCTTTGTATTGAAGTATTATTTATAGAGGTTCATGCCCTATTTCACTGCTTCATAAGGATAAAAAAACGGGTTTTGATTTTCTTTATTGTTTCTACTTTCTAATTATTTGTTACAGACACAAAACCACAGAGACATGGGTACCAGAATATGGCTAAATAAAATAGTAAATTCATTTACAACTAATACCTGTTGCAGTGAAGAATACTAGCTCAAACTACCTAGTAAGTCTTCTTCAACTTTGTTTTTTTAGTGAGCAGTAGTAGACTGTGGTAGACTCTAAATTTGAAGGTGGCTGTGAAGACTTTCTGTGTCTTTAGATTTACCAAGAAACTCTGTAAGCTAGAAGGGCAAACATCAGCTCTTCTCTGGGAGAAGCTAGAGGAAATTAGGTCAGCTACAGAAGATGCAGCACCAAGCCCTGTTGGCATGCCAGGACACTGCCTTCCGGCCTTCAGCCATCTTGGTCAGACACTTTCCAAGCCACTGGCTGCACTGGAGCCTGTTGATGCTGCAGTCCTTGTAATTAAAGTGCTCCCAACCAGCCCCTCTGGAATCCAGATTTGACAAGGGAAATACTCACACAACAGCATTCAAACCTGCCGTGTGGGACAGAAACCTTCCAGACCTCAGACCTGCCAGTCAGCCCCATCCCTGCTGTCTCTGCATTCCCAGGATGCAAAAGCCCCCACCCAGCAAGCAAAAGCCTCAGCTGGGATTGGGAACCTGAGCTGGCTCCTGTGCAAGTGCATCAAGTCATGTCACCATGTCCCTGCCAGGACTAGCTGGTCACCAGTGCCACCAGCATCACATGACCGAGGCAAGGCAGCAGGGTCCCCACACCATGAATAAATGAGGGAGCCAGGCAGAATCTTCATGGCTAGGGCCCATGGTTGCCATCAGTGGGGAAGCTCTGCCAGCATGAACAGTGGTGGGAGACTTCTGTCACTTGAGGTAAGTCCTAAAAAGCAGACAAGATTCATGGATAAGGAAGCTTCATAAGGAGCATCTCATAGCTTTGGCTACATCCCACCCAAGCAGCTCTGTCCATTTTAGAGACAACGAACCATGTGGGCAATCATGGGTTTGTGAGCAGTTTGATCTGCCCCCTTCATGATGATACACCTCCTCAGTCATCCCAGGCTGGGTTGGCAGGGCCAAATGTGGTCTAGATAAAGCTATTTTTGAAATATCTCCATTAGCTTCAGGAATAATAGCATGTGAATGAAGAAATCAGTTTCCCGTGGTGAGGCAAAGAGTTTTTCTGGGAAGTCAGGGTGAGGAGGAAATAACCTCAATGAACCAATTGATCAGGCCTAAGATAACAGGCATTTCAGTCTAGAGCACTTCCATTTGCTTTGTTAATTTGTCCTCATATCCAATAAAGAAATGAATAATTCAGCAATGAGTCATTATTAGGCATAACAAAGCCAAAAATGTATTTGCAGGCAATTTTTAGGCAGTTAACAGTCATTTGGAATACTGTTCTGCCAGCAGATGCTCTGTTATTTGTGTAGTTTGTGGAAATCCCAGCAGAAAAAAAAAAAAAAAAAAAAGAATTAAAGCTATTTATGAGGCA